>Ga0209188_1000918_pt1 | contig 25762 bp, 50 predicted proteins | sample C_130625_EF_Meta_FD_187307 | JGI IMG/M metagenome (GOLD analysis project Ga0209188, IMG submission 187307) | Freshwater microbial communities from Lake Croche, Canada to study carbon cycling - C_130625_EF_MetaG (SPAdes) (version 2) | ecosystem: Environmental > Aquatic > Freshwater > Lake... | reverse complement strand
GCATGAAAGTCTATGGATCGAATTATGGTAACTCTATGAAAGCACGTAAAGACCAAACTAGTCATGAAATTGATAAGGTTAAAGGTCCTAAAGATAAAGAAATGAAAGAAGCCGCAAAGCCAGATTTTTTAGATATGGATAAAGATGGTAACAAAAAAGAATCCATGAAAAAGGCTCTTGCTGATAAAGCCATGAAAGAAGAACTTAAAGGCAATCAAGATAGAATTGATGCCAATCACAATAATAAGATTGATGGTCAAGATTTCAAAATTCTCCGTGGTAAAAAGAAAGTTAAAGAAGGTCGTGAGTTTACTGAAAAACTTTTAGAAACAGTCCGTAAATCTGATGTGCCTGCTTATCTCCGTAAAGCAAAAGGTGACACACCATTGACTATGGCTGATGTTAAAGCTCCTAAGAAAGATTCTATCTCTGCTCCTGAAAACCTTGCCAAAGCAAGAAATGAAGAATATGACAAGAATAAAGAATTTGAACAAGTTGAACATTTGGACGAAACTCCAGGTGCTCAAGCAATGAAAGCATCTGGTGTCAAACAATCTCCAGATAAATTACTTGCTCGTACAGGTATGAACATGGCACATAAGTTTCCTAGAAAAGGCCAGACTAACTTAGGTAATATTCCAGCAATGAACACTCCAGGTAATAGTCCTGAAACAGATGCTTATGCTGAAAAACGCCGTGGTGATAGAGCAAAAGAACTTAAACCTGCCATTAAATCTGCTCTAGGTACACATGGTCCAAAGGGTAAATTACCAGAAGAAGTTGAATTGACCGAAGAACAACTCGATGAAATGATTAACGAAGTTCTTGGTAAAGATGCAACTGCTGGTGATTGGATTCATGACTTTGTTCATTCAGACAATCCTAAGTTTGCAGGTAAATCTAAAGCAGAACGTAAGAAGATGGCTCTTGGTGCTTACTATGGTAAACAGAACGAAGAAACTAATGATGATGCATCAGTAACAACAGATACATTAGCTGGTCGTTTACCTGGTGGTAAATCAAACTCTTTCAAATCTTATAAAATAGGAGTTAAACCTTTAGATAAAGAAGGCGATGCTGCTACTAAAGCTCCAGATATGAAAAAACCTGTAGTAACTCCTGCAATGAAATCTCATGAAGTTAAAGAAGAGACCGTAGAGGAAAAAGTTATTGCTGGTACTCCTGGTTGGGAAAAGATTCCTAAAAATGTTAAAGATAAATCTGGTGCAGTACATACGCCTATGTCCCGTGCAAAAGATTTAGCTCGCCAATCATTCAAGAAATTAAAGAATGAGATGTTAGGTAAAGCTCCAGGAAATAACTAAGAGAATACTATGTCTAGAAAAGTTAAAGTAGTTAAAGTAAATCCTGAACCTGCCAGAGGAACAGTAGGAGTTAATCCTTCTGATCCATGGTCAGCCAAAGCAAACATTGCTGAAGCTTCATTAGACACATATTTACTTTCTAGAGGAATCAATCCTAAGTTTGTATCCAAAAATACCAAAATTTCACATTCCAAATCTGCACATTTTCAAAAATGGAAAAGTAATCATAAGTTTGAAGAAGTGCAACAAAATGATGTTGAGAGTTTGGAAGAAGATGCAATGTTGGACAAATATCTTTCTTCTAGAGGAATCAATCCTAAATTTGCAACAAAGATGATTAAAATCTCTCATGCTAAATCTCATGAATTTGAGAAATGGAAAAGAGATCACATGTTTGAAGATGTTGTTACTGAAGAAACCGATAAAAAAGATATGATCTGCCTAGACATTCCTTTACTCATTCGTGTATTAGAATTTACCCGTGAAGATATGAAAACGGATATTGAATTGCACAATATGGTAGAACGATTAATCAATATGCGTGCTAATGTTCCTTTAGATATGAGCCATTACGATGAGATTACTCAAAAGTTAGTTAAAGAAAATCATATTGCTATTGCTATGGGTAATATGTTAGATGATGAAGGTAGTATGGTTTTAAGCCAATTAGAACAACTCGAAAGAGCTATCACAATGATTCGTTCTTATATTGGTAAAGACTATGAGAAACAATTACCAGCATGGGTCCAAGCTAAAGTAACTTTGGCTACAGATTATATCGATACTGTCGGTAATTACATTACCAGTAAAAATGAAAAAGTTACGGAAGAAATCAAACCAACAGGATTAGATAAGTTCCGTCAAGCGGCAGCTGAAAGAGAAAAGAAACACGATGAGGTTGAAAAGAAACGTTTAGAACTTGCTTCTAGAAGTAAAGAACGTATGACTTCCGCTATTGACCGTTTACAGACACATTTAAATAAAGAAGAAACTGAACGGATTGATGAAATCTATGGTCCAACTCAGTTAGACCACGATACCGTTAAAAAACATTTAAAGAATATTTTAGCAATCGATTCTGATGAACCTACCGCCACTTCAGCCGCTCATGCAGCTATTATGAAAGTGTCCACTATTGGTAAGTCCACAACAAAATCTTCAACCAGACAAATGTTAGGTGCTTTGATTCGCAAACATAAGATTCCAATCGACCAACACCACCGTGCTCTGTTGAATAAGGAAAGTGTTGAACCAACCAATGAAAACACACTAGATTCTTTAGCTGCAACTGAAGCACCTTGTGATGGTGCAAATGGTGGTGATGATTCATCTGAAAGAAAACGCCAATTATCTAAATCGGCTAGAATAATTAAATCGCTTTATAAGAAACACAATATGAAGGAAGAAATGTATGACTGGGAAAAAGATGATAAGAATCAAACATCTCCAGGCAAAAAGAAACTAAAGTTAGATAAAGCACCTGAAGAATCTAATTTTGGCAGTAACAAACCTCAAGCTCGTGCAGTAATGTCTGGTGGAAAGACCATGACTGGTGAAAAGAGAGATGTTGTTGAGATTGATCCGCTACTAAAGAATCGTCCGGATCTAAATGGTAACTTAAAAGACGATGGTAGCAAGAAAAACAATAAGATAAATAACTAGTAAACAGACATTCAAAGGAGAAAAAGATGTCATCATGGGGAAAAAACGATAACAGCGCCAATGCACCATATTGGGCTGTAAATTCAACAATTACAAAGGCTGCACCATCCGAAATACATGCTGCACCTACCGCTGTAAACGTAGCCTATCTTTACGGTAATACTGCACCTAGTGCTTATATTACCAATGAAACAGTTGGACTATTCTTGGTTGATGCAACCGAAGAACACGCTGGTTCCGACAATATTACTGATGTTTCTATTATCACAGGCGGTGCTAGATATGTGGAAGCTCCAGGCGTAACCTTCTCAGGTGGCGGCGGTGCTTCTGCGGCTGCAACTGCAACAATTTCTGGTGGTGTAGTAACTAAAATTGTTGTAACTAACACAGGATCTTCATATGAAACTGTTCCTACCGTTACTGTTCAAGTTCCGGTATTAACTGTTGGTGCATCCTCTGTTAATCTAACCTCTGACACAATCAATTATGCAAGTCATGGCCAAGCTAATTCTGCAGCTCTTGTTTATAATAACGGCGGCGGCACATCAATTGTGGGTTTAACAAGTGGTAACACGTATTATGTTACTAATCCAGTTACTAATAGTTTTAAACTTGCTACTACTGCCGCTAATGCAGCTAACAATGTAACAATTGATTTAACTGGTCAAGGTAATAACAATCAATATTTCACTATTGTAGGTGGTACCCGTGCTACCGCTCTTGCTATTAAAGGTTTAGGTCAAGACGGTGGTAGTGATTCCGGTTTCACAAAAGCCGCACACGTTGGTTGGAATCTAAAGCGAGTTGGAACTGGTGGTCGTGCTGGCCGTGTTCAATATGAAACTCTAGTTGCTTTAGCCAATCCAATTGGTGATGGTTCTGACGATATTGCATTACCAGACGCTTAATGTTGAAATTTAAAGAGTATGTAGAAAACGGAGATGACTTAACGGTTATCTCCGTTTCTAGTTTAGAGGTAGACAAAATTAATGAAGAATTAAATTTTTCATTGAGTGAATCTTCCGTTAATCCATACCATAATTGGAGGAATTGCCAAATGACTTTATCGAAGTTTGGAATTGACCTACCTAAAGTAGTATTTGAAGATATGGCCGAGGGTGAAGAGGTTGTTATCCTTGAATGTGAAAGTTCTGATTATTATTTTTACTATAGTTTTTGGTTGAATGAAGATGCTTATGAATCGTTTGCCACAGTAACAGATGAATCGGGATTGGAAGAACTACTAAAAGAAGAATAATAATATGTTTGATGATTTGAATGAAGATAATTTTATGATGTATGCAATGAAATGTTATGAAGCACCACATTGTGTTATGTCAGAATTTGAAGGAGATATAAAAAGAACCAAATATCTAAAAAGATTATTTCGTAGATATAAGGTTACTAAATCATTAAAAGAACGATTGATTTTAAATCATATCATTCTATTGAATAATGTTTTTGGTCCAGAAGTGACTGCAAGAATATTATTTTATAGAATAGATGAACGGGATTACGATATACTAAAAACGTTCCTTTGTTATTTAAATATAATGCCAGAAGTTATAACTGGTATTAGAGGTAAAACTATTTACTCAGCTGAAATACCTGTTGAGATTAATATTACAGAAATATTACTAAAAATATGAAAACATTTAAACAATTCGTAAGAGAAAATATGAATCATGGTAAAGACCATGAGGCTGTCGAAGAATTGAAAGCTGCACTTTTAGCTAAAAAAGAAAAAATACAATCAGTTAAGAATGATTCAGATAAAGTATACAATATTATTGACCAATTGATGACATCAGTAGCTAAATCACACGGTCTTTCTGGTCAACAAATGCATGATATGTGGGTAGATTGTTACAAAGAAGTTCCAGATACTTGGATTATGAATGAATCCTTTATTGATGAAGATTTACGGAAATGGTTCAAACAAAAATGGGTTCGTATGGACACCAAAGGCAATATTAAAGGTGATTGTGCTAGAGAACCGGGTGAAGGTAAACCAAAGTGTTTACCGCAAGCCAAAGCTCACGCATTAGGTAAAGAAGGTCGTGCTTCTGCTGCTCAAAGAAAACGTAGAGAAGATCCTGATCCTGAGCGCCGTGGAGCTCCAATCAATGTTAGAACCGAAAGTGCCGCAGCTGCCATTGCAGCAGCCACGGCAATAGCAAAGAAAAAATCAGGTAATTATGATTCAAAAGGATTTAGAAAAACTGCATATAAAAATCCAGACCATCCGTTAAGAAAAAGTAACGCTGAGAGAGAAAAGGAAAGAGAATGAAATCTTTTAAACAATTTTTAGAAATTATATCTGAAAAAAATGTACCAACAAGTCCAGACAAATGGGCTCGAGCTAAAGCTGCAGCTAAATCAAAGTTTGCTGTTTATCCTTCTGCTTATGCTAATGGCTGGGCATCAAAAAAATACAAATCAATGGGTGGCGGATGGAAAAGTGTTAGTGAAGAATTTATGGTAGAAGAGTTTGAAGAATTATTTGATATCATCGAAGATGTTATAGAATGTGTTGCTGAAGAACATGGTATAGATTCTGAATTGCTTTGGGAAAGATTAGAAACAATAAGTGACGAAGATTTGATAGAAGAATCTGCTGCTTGGCAAAGAAAAGCAGGTAAAGATCCTAAAGGTGGACTAAACCGTAAGGGTATCGCTTCTTATCGTGCAGAACATCCTGGTTCTAAATTATCGATGGCAGTAACAACTAAACCATCTAAATTAAAACCTGGTTCTAAAGCAGCCAATCGTAGAAAATCATTCTGTGCTCGTATGGGTGGCATGGAAGGTGCTATGAAGAAACCTAATGGTGAACCTACTCGTAAAGCACTAGCACTAAGAAAATGGAACTGTTAATGAAAACATTTAAACAATATGTAGAAGCTTGTTGGACTGGATACACAGCCAAAGGTATGAAGAAAAAAGGTAACAGAATGGTACCAAATTGTGTACCAGTTAGTGAAGATGGTGAAGGTGGTTCTGCTGGACCAACTAATGTTGTGGGTGGTGGTGCTATTGCCGGCACAGGTGGTAAAGGTGGAGAACCTGGTGTTTATTTAAATAAAAAGAAAAGTCCTGTAATGATGGGTATTGCTCGTAGAAAGGCACCACAATGATATGGTTATTGAGTTTATTACCTGATTTTGTATTTCACTTAATTGTTATTATTGCAATTTTAGGTCTGCTTGCGGCCACGTTCTTTAGTTACATTCCTTTTGTTGGTACATATACAACACCAATTAAAATTGTGTCTATCGTAATGTTAATTATTGGTATTTGGTTTGAAGGTGGTATAAGCAACAACAATGATTGGTTGGCCAAAGTAAAAGAAATGGAATTAAAAGTTGCCAAAGCAGAAGCACAATCTGCTCAGGCAAATACAAAATTAGCATATGAAATTAATGTAAAAAATAATATTATTAAGGAGAATAGTAATGCAAATTCTAAAGCAATTACTAAGTACATTACTGATGAGTGTAAGTTGTCTAATGCTGTTGTCAGCCTGCACAACAGTTCCAGTCGTAACGAAGTTCCCTCAAGCACCATCGGAACTATTACGGGAGCCAGCAACTTTAAAACAGTTGACCTCCTCACAACAGTAAATGAAAATTATGGCACATACTATGAGTTAGTCAACACGGTGAAAGGTTGGCAAAAGTGGTATAATGAACAGAAACAAATTTTTGAAAGTGTGAAATGATGGAACTCACCAAAGATCAATTAAGTCAATTACTACCAAACAATCCATATATTGACCAATGGCACCATGCCTTGTCACAATTGTTACCGGATTATGAAATCGACACACCAAAAAGAATTGCAGCTTTCATAGCTCAATGTTCACATGAGAGTGGTGGTTTCACAGCATTAAAAGAAAACTTAAATTACCGTGCTGTTACATTACGCAAAGTATTTCCAAAGTATTTTCCAAATGACGACCTAGCCAATGCTTATGCAGGTAAACAGGAGATGATTGCTAATAAGGTTTACGCTAGTCGTATGGGAAATGGAAATGAAGCGTCTGGTGATGGTTTCCGTTACTGTGGCCGTGGCCTAATTCAACTAACTGGTAAGAGTAACTACCAAGCGTTTGCAGATAGTCTGGAGATGAATGTTGAAGATGTTCCAGAATATCTACAGTCTTTTGAGGGGGCTGCACAGTCCGCTTGCTGGTTTTGGGAATCTAACAATTTAAATAGATTTGCCGATACTGGTGACATCAAAGGTATGACAAAAGTGATTAATGGTGGTTATATTGGTTTGGAAGATAGAATCAAACATTATGACTATGCACTAAGCGTTTTGGCATAAATATATCAATAAATTTTACATTATTAGGAGATTAATATGTTAGACAATCAAGAAGATCAACAACGATTTAACGAAGCAGTCGGTAGAGCACATCTTTACCATCAACAGCACACAATTGATGAAGTTAAAATCGATTATGCTGAATTTAGAAATCGTATAGATCCATTTGATATTCCTGGAATCATGGCAGAATTTGCTAGTGAAATTGATCTTCCAGAAAACGCAGATACTAAAGCAATTTTACAAAGAGCTTTGAATTTAATTAATAATACTTCAGCGTAATAGGAAATCAAAATGGCCGCCATTAAAAATGATGAAGATTGGATGCAAAAAAGATGGCGTCCTGCCATGGGTTGGATGTATATGATTGTTTGTATGTTTGATATGGTTATATTTCCTGTTTTATGGAGTATACTTCAAGCATTAAATCATGGCCAAGTAAACAACCAATGGCAACCATTAACATTACAAGGTGCAGGATTATTTCACCTTGCTATGGGTGCAGTTCTCGGTATTGCTGCTTTTGGTAGAACACAAGAAAAGGTCGCTGGTGCTGCTGTAAATCCTATGATATCATCAACACCGGCACCTATAGTACCACCAACACCAATGTTAACAACTATGGGTGGAAAAATATCTCCTCCACCAGCACCACAACCTGAACTATAAGGATAATCATGTTAGACATAATTTTTTGGATCGCATTAGGCGCATTTGTAGGATGGAATTTTCCACAGCCATTTTGGGCTAAAGCAATTCAAACAAAAATCCAGGCTATGTTGGCCAAAGGAAAATAAAATGAAAAAATTATTAATCTCATTCGGATTGATATTTTGTTTTTCACAATTTTCTTATGCTGAAGCTGTGGTAAAGAAAGTTTGCCATACAGATGAAAAAACTAAAAAAGAAGTGTGTAAGAATGTTAAGACACACAAAAAACTAGAAGCCACCAAAGTACCAGAAAAGAAAAAATAATGGCAGACGATATTTCAGAAATCAAAGTTGATGTTGGTGTATTAAAGACCCAAGTATTGACTTTATCAGCATTATGTAATAAAATGGACCAGGTAATAGAAAAACTGGTAGACCAACACGACCGCCACCTTAGTAAAGTGTATGACGACATGGACGATCAAAGAAAAGAAAAAGATAGTGATATTACCGAAATTCATACTCGAATTGATATGGTATTGGATAAGGTACAAGAATCTGAAAAATGTATTATGGAAGAAATCAAACAATTAAAAGATACCATGACTAGTCATGTGGAGGCTTCTAGAGATCAGTATGAGAAATTAAACCAATGGAAGTGGACACTTGCCGGTGGTATTATTGTCGTAACATGGTTGATTTCTCACTCCAGTTTTGATACAATACTGAAAGCATTACGTTAATTATTAACCCTATTTGGCATTTATATTATGAGCGTGTTTATTGACAGGTCTTTCCTGTTACAAGTTTCACCTAAGTTGCAGAGATTCGCCAAGAAAAAAGACGACCTCTATAACTTTAGGTGTCCTCTCTGTGGAGACTCACAGAAAAATAAAACAAAAACCCGTGGTTATGTTTATCGCAAAAAGAATGACTATTTTTATATGTGTCATAATTGTGGTGTGTCAACCACATTCTACAATTTCTTAAAAGAAGTTGATCCTAATCTACTGAAAGAATATCAATTAGAAAGATATAAAAATGGAGACACAGGTACACACAACTACCCTAAACCGGAATTCGAGGAGTATAAGCAGGAGACGCCAAAGTTTAAAAAAGCCTTGGAACTTCCAACAATTGAATCGTTACCAGAAGCGCATTTTGCTAAAATCTATATTCAGCAAAGAAGGATTCCAGAGACCTTTTGGTCGCAATTATACTTTGCGGAAGACTTTGCAACCTTCATACAAACTTTGGGGATTGAGAAAGAGGGTCTTTACAAAGATGACAAACGGATCGTCATCCCATTCTATAATGCAGAGAAAGAACTTATGGCTATCCAGGGTCGCTCGTTGGGTGAATCGAAACTCCGGTACATCACATTAAAACTGCATGACGATAACCAAAAAGTCTTTGGAATGGACAGGATCAATCAGGAGGAGATGATCTATGTAGTAGAAGGTCCTATTGACAGCATGTTCCTAGAGAATGCCGTGGCGACTGCTGATTCTAACTTGGAATCCATCAGTAATATATACGATAAGTCCATGGTTACTTTGGTATTTGATAACGAACCAAGAAATAAAGAAATTGTGATGAAGATTGACAAAGCAATCGAAAATCATTATAATGTAGTCATCTGGCCAGAAATGATTGAAAATAAAGACATTAATGATATGGTGTTGGATGGTTTTTCACCAGACGAAATCCAAGACATTATAAGTAGAAATACCTTTGTGAATTTGCGAGCAAAAGCAGAATTTATTAATTGGAAAAAGATTTAAGTTTGTATATTAAATTATAATAAAAAGAAAGCGAAATAAGAATGACTGAATACCTGAGCATTAAAATAGATTTGGAAAGAGATAAATTATTTGATGAACTTGGGATAAAAAGATTAAAAGAAAGTTACATGAAGGAAGATGAAGAATCTCCACAACACAGATTTGCATTTGTATCAAAATCATTTGGAAGTAATCAAGAACATGCACAAAGACTATATGAATACAGCAGTAAGCATTGGCTCAGTTATTCTACTCCCATTCTCTCTTTTGGTCGTAGTAAGCGTGGCATGCCTATATCATGTTTCCTCAATTATATTGAAGATACTGCGGAAGGACTAGTTGATAACCTTTCTGAAACTAACTGGCTTTCTATGCTTGGTGGTGGCGTTGGTATTGGCTTTGGTATTCGTTCAGCAGACGATAAGTCTACTGGTGTCATGCCTCACCTCAAAATCTACGATGCGAGTTCTCTCGCATACCGCCAGGGTCGCACTCGCAGGGGCAGTTATGCTGCTTATCTCGACATCAGCCATCCTGATATCATTGGCTTCTTAGAAATGCGTAAGGCAACAGGTGATGCAAATATTCGTTGTTTGAATTTACATCACGGCGTAAATATTACTGATGAGTTCATGCATCTCATTGAACAATCGATGTTGGATCCAGAATTTGATGATTCTTGGAATCTAGTTGATCCATCATCAAAAGAAATTCGTGAAACTGTATCAGCCAAAACATTATGGCAAATGATTCTTGAATTGCGTATGCATACTGGTGAACCATACATACACTTCATTGATACAAGTAATGATAAATTACCACAACACTTAAAAGATTTAGGATTAAAAGTACACCAATCAAATCTTTGTTCTGAAATTATTTTACCCACCAACGAACAGCGAACAGCAGTATGTTGTTTATCAAGTTTAAATTTGGAGACCTATGATGAATGGAAAGATAACAAACTATTTCTTAAAGATGTTGCTGAGATGCTTGATAATGTGCTTAACTTCTTCATTGATAATGCTCCTGATGCTATCGCTCGTGCTAGATACTCCGCTCAACGAGAACGTTCTATTGGTATTGGTGCTCTCGGGTTTCATGCTTATCTACAACGTAACGGAATTGCTTTTGAAGGCGTTATGGCCAAAGTTGCCAACAACAGAATATTCAAATCTATTCGAGAAGGACTAGACAATGCTAATAAAGAACTTGGATTGGAAAGAGGTGAGGCTCCTGATGCGGTGGGAACTGGCAATCGTTTTAGTCATCTTATGGCTATCGCACCAAACGCATCTTCTTCAATTATCATGGGTAACACTAGCCCTAGTATTGAGCCTTACCGTGCTAACGCTTATAGACAAGATACTCTTTCGGGATCCTTCTTAAATAAGAATCGTTGGTTAGATAGATTGATACAAGACCATTTGGCAGATGAGAATCATGTTATCTGTAGTGATGATTATGATAATATTTGGTCATCTATTATTGCTAACGATGGTTCTGTTCAACATCTAGATTGGATGTCACAACATGATAAAGATGTATTCAAAACATCCATGGAAATTGACCAAAGATGGGTAATTGAATTGGCTGGTGATAGACAACAGTATATTGACCAAGCACAATCATTAAATCTATTCTTTAGACCAGATGCACACATTAAATATATTCACGCCATTCACTTTATGGCATGGAAAAAAGGACTCAAAACTCTTTACTACTGCCGTTCCGAAAAGATTGGTAAGGCAGATAAAGTGTCTAAGAGGATTGAAAGAAATGTTATCAAAGAGCTAGATATGACACAGATTGCTCAAGGTAACGATTGTATTGCTTGTGAAGGTTAAATGGCATATTCAGATAAAGTATTAGACCATTACGAAAATCCACGCAACGTTGGTAAAATGGATTCAAATGATGAAAATGTTGGCACAGGTATGGTGGGCGCACCTGCCTGTGGTGATGTAATGAAACTTCAAATCAAAGTAAAAGATGGAATTATTACAGATGCAAAATTCAAAACTTACGGGTGCGGCTCGGCAATCGCAAGTAGTTCGCTCGTCACGGAGTGGGTTAAAGGTAAAACGCTAGAACAAGCAGGATCAATTAAGAATTCTCAGATTGCGGAAGAGCTTGCTCTACCACCTGTCAAGATACACTGCTCAATCTTGGCTGAAGATGCAATTAAAGCAGCAATAAAAGACTACGAACTTAAATGTTCATGTAAGGTATAAAATGATTACTGTAACAGATAACGCTTTTAATAAAATTAGAGATTTAATTTTTGAAGAAAAAGACAACAGTAATTTGGCATTAAGAATGTCAGTAAGAGGTGGAGGGTGTTCGGGTTTTCAATATGAATTCACCTTTGATGACAAACAAGAAGAAGATGATTTTGTGATTGAAAAAGATTCCATTAAAGTGTTTGTTGATTCAATGTCGGCACAATACTTAATGGGAGCTACTTTAGATTATAAAGATGTAAAATTTAGTTCACAATTTATTATAACCAATCCAGAAGTTAAATCAACCTGTGGTTGTGGTTCATCAGTAGCATTTTAATATTTAACTTATGAAGCCTACACTTGCTTTATTTGTATGTGACCCAAAATGTTCGGTACAATCAAGTAATGGTGTAATCAAAGCATTATCTCCACATTATAATTTTAAGTTATTTTCAAAAAATGAAGTTGAAGATGGATTTCTTGATGGCGTAGATATGGTTGTTTTTCCTGGTGGATTTGGAAGTTCAGATTCGTATGATACTATACTTAAAAATAATACAAAATTAATAACTGATTTTGTAAAAAATGGTGGCAGGTATCTTGGTATTTGTATGGGAGCATATTGGGCTGGTAGCCATTATTTTAATATACTTGATAATGTAGATGCAGTTCAGTATATTAAACAACCTAATACTGATACAAAAAGGCCTCATGCAAAAGCAATCAATGTTACATGGAATGGCCAAAAAGAAAAGATGTTTTTTTATGATGGTTGTGCTTTAACAGGTGAAGAATTTAAAACAATTGCAACATACGCCAACGGAGATCCAATGGCGATAATACAAAAAAGAATTGGATTGATAGGTTGTCATCCTGAGAGTGAGAAGTTTTGGTATGATAGTTATTCTTGGATGAAACCTTATTGGCATAATAATAGCCATCATAAATTATTATTAGAGTTTGTCGATGAATTAATGCAGCAATAAAGGAAAAAATGATTAAAAAAACAGAATCAAGGATGACCGATGAACGGACATATTTTAAACCTTTTAATTACGCTTGGGCTTATGATGCATGGCTTAAGCATGAGCAATCTCACTGGTTGCATACTGAAGTGCCAATGCTTGAAGATGTTAAGGATTGGAAAAAGAAGCTTACAAAAGAAGAAAAACAATTTCTCACACACATTTTTAGATTCTTCACCCAAGGAGATATTGACGTTGCTGGGGGTTATGTTAATAATTATCTACCTTACTTCCCACAACCAGAAATTAGGATGATGCTCTTGGGGTTCGCCGCAAGAGAAGCTTTACACATTGCTGCATATTCACACTTAATTGAAACCTTGGGTCTTCCAGACACAACCTACAATGAGTTTATGGCGTATGCTGAAATGAAAGAGAAACATGATTATGTGTTAAATATCTCTGGTCAGAATACTACTAAAGAAAATACAGCAACACATATTGCCGTGTTCTCTGCCTTTACTGAAGGTATGCAGTTGTTCTCATCATTCATTATGTTATTGAACTTTCCACGCCACGGTAAGATGAAAGGTATGGGTCAGATTGTTACTTGGTCTATTGTTGACGAAACTCAACACACCGAGAATATGATTAAATTGTTCCGTACATACATAGAAGAAAATCGTGAAATTTGGAACGATGAACTAAAAGGTAGATTATACACCATTGCTGAACGCATGGTAGAATTAGAAGATAAGTTTATTGATTTGGCATTCGCAATGGGTGCCATGGAAGATTTATCTGCTGAAGATGTTAAGAAGTATATTCGTTATATTGCTGACCGTAGATTAATTTCTTTAGGTCTCAAAGGTCAGTTTAAAGTGAAAAGAAATCCTCTACCATGGGTAGAAGAAATGATTAACGCACCAACACATACTAATTTCTTTGAGAATAGAGCAACTGATTACGCTAAAGGTTCTTTATCAGGAGATTGGGGTGATGTTTGGGCTCATTAAAGGTTACATATGACAGATAAAGCACTATCAGGCGATTGCCTTAATTGTGAATCACAATATACGGTTCAATTTACAGAAGAATTGGTTTCACAAGAACTACCCGAACATTGTCCATTCTGTGGCGAAATCATCGAAGAATTATCTGAGTCCTATATAGAGGATGACGATGATTTGGATGATAAGGCATGGGAATAAACTGGACATATAATAATACAGATTTTACGGAAGACTTGATTGGTAATAATTACGGGTTCGTGTATCAGATAACTAATCTGACGAATGGTAGAAAATATATTGGGAAGAAATTCTTTTACTCTTCCAAAACCAGACAAGTCAAAGGTAAGAAGAAACGGTATAAAGCATCAAGTGATTGGCAAACTTATTATGGAAGTAGTGCCGAACTAGCTAAAGATGTGTTATCATTAGGTCACGTTAAATTCAATCGTGAAATTTTACATCTTTGTCAGTCCAAAGGCGAATGTGGTTATCTCGAAGCAAAAGAGCAATTCATCCGTGGTGTTATGGAAACAGATGAATACTACAATACTTGGATTATGGTAAGAGTGAGAAAATCACACATCAAGGAATACAATGCTAGAATTTCTAAAAAAACTCAAGAATGATCCTGAGGGGCCATTTGATGCTATCTTTTTTTTACCAGGTGAAAAGGAAGATGAGGTTCATATTGAAGGTTCAATGTTTAAAAATCCCGGTGAAAAAATAGGTGGCAGTTCAATGGGTGATTCTTATCAAGTGGTATTATTCAAAGATGATATCGAAAATGATAACTTATATGATGTTGACCAATTTGAGGCAATCTTCTTGGATCCATATGAATACATCTCCAATTTAATACCACAAAATTGGTTTGGTATGGTTGTAAAGAAAACTACCACTTCCGAAGCCTTTCTCCAACGAATATTTGACAAATTACAAAAAGTGTGATACAATAGACCTCTATTGAAACTATTGAAAGTTTGTTATGATCCTAGTTGACCTAAACCAAGTATTACTTGCCGGACTTATGGCACAAATTGCCAACCATAAAGGCAAACTAGATGAAAGTCTGGTTCGCCATATGATTTTGAATATTATCCGAAACCATGTTAAGAATTTTAAAGCAGAATATGGTGAAGTGATTTTGTGTTGTGATAACCGTAAATACTGGCGTAAAGAGTTTTTTCCATTTTATAAAGCCAGCCGTAAAAAGAATCGTGAAAAATCCAATTTAGATTGGCATATGATTTTTGAAATGCTGGCCAAATTCAAAGTGGAACTTAAAGAAAATTTCCCATACAAAGTAATTGATGTTGATGGTGCTGAAGCCGATGATATTATTGGTACATTAGCACCAAGAGCTATTGCACACGAAAATGTTTTAATTCTTTCTAGTGACGGTGATTTTCTTCAATTACAAATGTACAATGGTAAACTTAACAAAAATACCATTAAACAATATAACCCATCCCAAAAGAAATATGTAAAATCCGAAAAGCCTCTCTTAGAACTCAAGGAGAAGATTATTCGTGGAGATAAAGGTGATGGTATACCTAACATCTTCTCGCCCTCCGATTGCTTTGTCCGTGAACTCCGTCAGAAACCCATCACACAGAAGGTTATTGAAAAATACTTGACCGAGGAACCGATTGATTGGAAAGATGAGATAGCGGTTACTGGTTATTCTCGCAATCAAACATTGATTGACCTGAGATTAATACCTGGTGATATCAAAACAAAAATTATAAATACCTATGAAGAAACAAAGCCTGCTAAAGGCAAATTGTTGAATTATTTTATCGAACATAAACTGAAAAACTTAATGGAAGTAATAGAGGAATTCTAATGAAAAACATTTATGAAGTATTTGATGAATTTGAATTGGCAACAACTAAAAAAGAAAGAATGGCAGTAATTGAAAAGAATCTTTCAAAAACTCTAGTTGATGTATTACAATTGACTTATCATCCTGATTTTGAATGGCTGATTCATGAAATGCCTGAAGGATATAAGATACCAACCGATACTTTACCGGGTTTAACTAGAACACAACTTTCGGTTGAAATGCGTAGATTATATTTGTTTAAAAAAGGTGAACCAACAGCCGAACAATTAACACCAAATAAAAGAACTCAATTGCTTTTATTATTATTGGAATCTTTAGATCCTAGAGAAGCAGAAGTTGTAATTGGTATTTTTCAAAAAGATCAAGGCGTAAAAGGTTTAAACTACAAATTCGTTAAAGAGGCATTTCCAAACTTATTACCATAATGCGTGTACCAGAAAAAATAATAATAACATCAGGCACATTCGACCCATTAACAATTGAAGAATTAAATTATTTAAAAAAATGCAAGCGAAGAGGTGATTGGCTGGTTGTCGGAGTACACTCTGATTGGTGGATGCTGTGGGCAGAAGGTGGTTTGGTTCAAGATTACAATTCTCGCCGAGAAATTATCAAATCACTCAATTTTGTAGATGAAATTTTTTCATTTAATGACCAAGATGGTACTGTGTGCCAATTATTAAAACTTGTAAAATATTGTTATCCAAATTCAGATATAACCTATGTGTCTAGTGAGGATATGCATAATATGCCGGAAACTAAAATCCGAGGTATTAATTTTGAAACGATGAAATAGGAGAAGTAAGTGACTAAGTTTGTAGGTAAGTTTAGGAAAAATCAAGATTACAATGATGATTATATTCACGCAAAAAAGTATTTACATACCAAAAAGCGTAGAGGAGAACATCCTGAAATTAAAAAACAACTCCAGCAATTGGAAGAAGAAAACTTAGAAAATGTGGACATTTCACAAAGTGAAAAAGATTAATATTACCACTTAATTTTGATTTTTTTATGATAAGTAGGTATGTCCGCCTTTGATATAAAAGGTATTGGTATTAATGTTGTTTCCAAGCAACAAAGCGCTTGACCTCCTCTACAAAGTATAATATAATGGTTCTTCACATGGAGAATTTTATTATATGATATACGGTTATATTCCAAAATCCAAATCAAAGAAACTAACTAAAGCTCAACAAGAGCAAAAAGATGCATGGTTAGCTTCTATCAATAAAATATCTGAAAAACGGTATTCCAGAACTTCCATTTCAAAAACAAATACAGTAATAAAGGAATTTGCTTCTTTTCGCAGAGAAACCCCAAAAGTTGCATCCTTAGATACTGGATTTATCGCTTGTACAAAAAGATTCGGAAATTCTTACACAGGAGATAAAATTAAAGGCATTGGTACAATGCATAAATCGAATGCTGTGCCAATTTTTACAGATAATGAAGCAAAAGAGATTGCGAGTATGAGAAGATGACGATTAGTAATTTGAATTGGGAAGAATATGAACACTATCTCAAAGCTTTATCAGAATCGGAACTCAAAATTGAGTTGGAATGGTTAAAATCAGTCGGAATTGCGAAAGAAAGAGGCAGTACAGTCACTTCTGAGCAAAATGACACACTACAGTAAGGCAATTATGTTAGCACAACACGAAGAAACACAAATTTTAAGAGGAATTGACGAAATTATGTACAATTTACGTCATGTACCAACAGAAGATGTTGCATATTTTTTAGTAAAGTTCGATCCGAAGCTTGCCGACAAGTTGGCAGCTGCAATTGAGCAGAATTTTTTCGAAAAAAGTCAAGGAAAATCAAATGAGTGATCACGGATATTATATTTGGCTCGATGCAAATGTGCAGGATGAAGAAATTTCTGATTGGAAACGCTTGGAATTAGTAACTCGCAAGTGGGCAGTACTTTCGGCACACGAAAAAGAGCAGGCAGACTACCAAAAACGTAAGGAATTATACGAATAATCATTATGTTGCTAAAAAACAACGCTTTTCCCGAAACTACTTGACGGTAAGCGATTAATAGCGTATAATGGTTTCATTAACTCGGAGATTATATGGAACTTATTCAATCAAAATCATTACTTGCCAAACTTATGGCAACAGAAAATCTTATTGTCGAACAACGCAATGTACAAACTGCCTCATTCGATGTTAAGAACCGTGTATTAACGGTACCTGTTTTAGACAAAAACATTTCTGGTTATCTTTATGACCTTTTCATGGGTCACGAAGTTGGCCATGCACTTTACACTCCCCTCGATGGTCTGATGAAAGCCCACGAAGAAAAAATTCCATCTGGCATTATGAATGTTGTAGAAGATGCTCGTATTGAGAAAAAAGTTAAAAACAAATATCCTGGTATTCGTTCCAGCTTTATCCGTGCGTATCGTGAACTAATCGAAAAAGATTTCTTTGGTACCGCTGGTACCGATTTGAATGATTTGAACTTTATTGACCGTGTTAACCTTTACACTAAAGGTGGCGCAACACAAGGTATCAAATTTACCCCCTATGAGCAGACTCTCGTTCACATGATTGAAGGTACCGAGACCTATGATGATGTGATGAGAGTTGCTCGCCTTGTTGCACAGTATATGAAAGAACAAGCTGAAGAACACAAGAAAAATCATCCTGAAGAATTTGAAGAAGATGAAGATGGTGATTATGAAGGCTTTGATTCCGAAGGTTATGATGATTCTGATGAGTTTGACGAAGAAGAAGAAAATCGTAAAGACGGTAATTCTGGCGAAAAAAATCCAAATGCAGAAGATGAAGATAAAGATTTAGAATCTGATACTGGCAATGAAGCTGGTGGCACAGAAGTTTCTGAACACGAATCTCTAGAAACCAAATCTTATACAGATGAGGCATTCCGTAAGAATGAGAAAAAGTTATATGCTACTGATGGTAGCACTCATTACTATGGTAACATTCCTAAAGTTAACCTTGCTGATGCAATCGTATCTCACAAGGCTTTGTGGAAACGTTATCGTGCAGATGCTGAAAACCCTTACGCTTACAAACGTGGTATCAACACCGAAAAGTTTATGAAGTTGCGTAATGATTCTAAGAAGGTTGTTGGTTATCTTGCCAAAGAATTTGAATTACGCAAAAATGCTGACCAATTGAAACGTGCATCGATTGCCAAAACTGGCGATTTGAATATGAGTAAGATTTATTCTTATCAGTTAACTGATGATATCTTTAAAAAGATGACAGTTGTTCCTGGTGCTAAATCACATGGTCTTGTTATGTTCCTTGATTGGTCTGGTTCTATGTCTAATCACTTAGAGAATACTATCAAACAATTAATCAATCTGGTAATGTTCTGTAAGAAGGTAAATATTCCTTATGATGTATATGCTTTCTCTGCTGAATATGATGAACCATACAATCAACCCTTAATTGAAGGTGATGTTGTATTAAGTCGGTTTAAATTATTGAATCTGTTATCTAGTAAGATGACAGCGGCTGAATTTACCTATGCTGGTTCTGCTCTGGTACAAATGTCAGAATATCGCCGAGGCTGGAAACCAAACTGGTTCCAAAAAGGCGGTACTCCTTTGAACGAAGCAGTTATTTGTGCTATGACGATTGTTCCTGAATTTCAGAAACAATACAAGTTGCAGATTGTCAATACTGTATTTCTAACTGATGGTGAAGGCCATAGTAACAAAGAAGTATTTTACAAGGATAATAAAGGCAACATGAGAGATGGTGCTACCAACGAAGAACTCGATTATGATTCTCCTAACTGGCGTGTTGCTCGTAAATTGGTATTGCGTGATCCAATTACTAAGAATCAAGAATTTGTTGATAATGCATACAGCCGTGAATTGACCGCATCATATATAAAGATGTTGAAGGCTAGAACTAATTGTAACATTGTTGGTTTCTATGTATTGGCTGGTCGTGAGTTGGGTCGTGAACTTCATTATTTTTATCCTAACAATTATATGTTGCATGATAAAATTAAAGCAGAGTTCCGTAAGAACAAATCATTGACTGTTACCAATGCCGGTTTCGATGAATACTATTTGTTGAAAACAGAAGCACTAGATACAGATGAAGATGTAACTTTTGAAGTAAAAGAAAATGCCACAACCCGTGGTTTGGTTTCAGCATTTAGTAAGTTTGCTGGTAACCGTTTGAATAACCGTGTTGTATTAAATCGTTTTATAGGATTAATATCATGATCGAGGGTGAAAAAAGAATAGTGACCTTTATGGGTGAAAGTGGCAGAAGAATTGCTAATATAATTTGGAGAGAAGATTGTGGTCGATTTGAAGTAGAGTGTGTATTCCCATCAAGTTTTAAAGTTTGTCACATGTTTAATAATGAATCTGATGCACAACGATATGCTGAAGAATTTGCTTTTAAGGAAAAATATGGAACTGTCTAAATTTCAAAATGGCGATAAAAAAGCCATCATTGTTCGTAAAGAATATAATTACATTATCGAGTGTTATATTAAAGATAAAATTATCAGTAAAGAAGTTACTGCCGATTATCAAAAAGCCGAAGATTTGGCTGAAGATTTTGTTTTAGAAGGACAAACTGATGGACCTAGTTTGTTAAATGAAAATGTCTAACATTATTATGGATGATGAATTTAATCCAAAAAAAGTTTATGACGATTTGATTGGTCGTGCCAAACAAGCAAAAGCTTGGTTCGTCTATTGTTATATTGAAGAAGAATGGTTACCAAAAGGAGAAGCATTACCTTTTGATCTTACTATTAAAGATGGAGTTTTTTCTTGTCGTGTTATCTGTACCACTTACACAGAAGCACAAACTATTGTATCTAATGTTTTACCCGTAATTAGATTTATTGAAGATCCAAATGAATCCTGAAGATTTATTAAAATTGATGCAACACATTATTGTATGGCTTCCACACGGTAGTAGTATTCGCCAAGAAGTACAACAAATTATTGATAATATAAAAACACAAAAGTTTGGCCGACCATGAAAATATTAGTTACCGGATCCGAAGGTTATATCGGACAACATTTATGTGCAATGTTGGAAAAGAATACTCAAATGGAAGTATATCGTTTAGATTGGACATGGTCTGAACATGAGAGATACACGAATCAAGATATTCGTTATGTACAAGATTTTAATTTGATATTGAGTGATTTTCCTGATACGTTTGATGCCGTTATTCATTTGGCAGCATTAGTTCGTGTTGGTGAATCGGTAGAGAAACCAACCTATTATTATGATGTAAATATCAATGGTACTTTGAATTTGTTGAAGAATTTAAAGTATGATAATTTTGTTTTTGCTTCAACTGGTGCGGCCGCAAATCCTAATTCTCCTTATGGATTATCTAAGAGAGTATGTGAAGATATTGTAAGAGAAAAATGTCCCGTTCATACTATCTTCCGGTTCTATAATGTAACCGGTTCAGATGGATTTCCAGCAACCAATCCCGATGGTCTATTCTACAATCTAGTAAAAGCCGTTGATACAAAAGAGTTCAGTATCTATGGTACAGATTACAACACCAAAGATGGTACTTGTGTTAGGGAATATGTCCATGTAAATGATATCTGTGGTGCTTTAATAAAGGCTATTGAAAATCCCACTAATAATATCGAGAACCTTGCTTATAATGATACAAGAACAGTCAAAGAGATTGTAAATATTTTTAAAGAAGTGAATGGAGTGGATTTCCAGGTAATATATAAGGATGCTAGACCTGGTGATTTAGAAGCGATGTATTTACCAAATCCTTCTAAATTAATAACTCGAAACTTTACTTATGAACAGATGTTAAAATGGAAAAAATAAAAGAAACACTACAAATATTTGCATTTTTATTCTTGCTTGCGGCCGCATGGTTATTTACCGGTGATGATGATTACCATAAAAAGTTTGACAAACAACAAACAGTAAGATATAATTGTGATATATTAATAGGTGGTTGGCATCCTGATGTACCTAGAGAAGTTATTGATCAATGTAGAAGTGGCAAAAGAGAAAATGTATATGTTAAGACCTATAAAGAGTAAAGTAATCGTTGAATTAATTAAAAAAGAAAAAGTATCTTCTGGTGGTATACTGTTAGCCAATGTTGATCCAAATGAAGCCAATAAAGGCCTTGTAATTGCAATTGGACCTGAAGTACTAGATGTTGAAGTGGGTCAAACAATTCTTGCCAATTGGAACGCAGCCGAAAAGATTAAGTATGAAGATTCTGAGTATTATATTGTACCAGAAGAACAAATCGTATTAATATTCGAAAGTTAATAATGACCACATTTACTACCGAAGATAGAATTGGTGCTACGCCGAAAGATGATATTCCTAGGAGTAGGACCATCATCAAATTAATGAATATTGAAGATGATTGTAATAGAGCAATCAAAGACTTAAAAGATTCGGACCTCGAAAATAGATTGAAACAGGTAGCCAACCTAGTTGCTGGTATTCTTACCGATTATCAAAATAGAAATCCACAATGAACCAGTTGGAACTCGATATAGATTTCCAACCACTTACCGAACAACTTGAGTTGGATTTAGAATATGGACCGACACATATACATTATAGAGCACAAGGAATTGCTGATACCATTTCAATGCGTATCCTAGGTTCTATCCACGAATATAAAAAACCACCCACCGATTAAATTGGAAACAACATGCGAAACGTAACACTAAAAGCGAAACTGGCCAGCCTAGTCGTTCTCACACTTCTGGTTTTTGCCAGCGCTTCCGGGGTTTATGCGTATATCGGTAAACCTTATGTTTTCACTATAACCGAGGATACCATTCTTTGTCAGCCTCAAAAGAATTCCTCAGAGGATCTGTGGGATTGCCAAGATTATCATGGTAACGTAATTAAAAATTTGGCCATTTCAATCTTCATCGATTAGATGATTCTCAAAAAAAAATCTAATCCTTCCGCTAGATGGGATGTAGAAAGTAATCGATGGATGGTTGGTGAATCCCATGAATATCAATGGAGAACTAATAGAGATATAGCAGTATCTCCTTGGTTAAATTTTGATCATGCTTTGATATGGATACAAGAATACGATATTAACAAATAATTATGAGAATTTTTTATATTATGATTTCTGTGATACCAGCACTCCTTTCTGGATGTGCTGTAGTGGCACAATACCCAACCACGATAGCCTCTACAACTGTATGGGGTACTACTGGTAAATCCACAGAAGACCATCTATTATCCTTTGTTACCGGTAAAGATTGTGTAATGCTTAGAATATTCTCAAATATAGAAAATGAGTATATCTGTGAGGACCATAGTGGCCGTGAAGAAGTAGTGTATAAGGTTCGTGGCTTAGAGAAAGTACTATGAATTCACTAAAAACTCTGTGGACGGTCCTGAAAAATATTTTTAGGATTCGAAACTCCAATTGTAACGGAAACTGCAATCAAGGTCGGTACTGTGATTGCCGTCCAGAAAAAAAATCTGTGGACTCTAGAACCTCCTAGAAAAATTTAGTATTCCTCGGAAAATCACCTGCGGAGGAAGTTACTGAAACATCAGCTTGACCACCACCAGCTTTTTTCCTAACTGGCTTTCCAGAGCTTTTCCTCCACCAGCCGCCGGCGTTGCTCCGATACAACACTTTTCGGAGCACTCTCAAAAAATCTCTGCTCTCCTCTGCCAATACTGTTGTTTCCACGCAACGGAATACTCCATTTCTCCGCTATACTATTATATTATTATTGCCATCCACCGCCAAACCTGTATAATGGTTTTATTGAGTGAAAAACAGCGACCACACCAAAAATCGTTGTTTCCACACAACATATTATAGGAGCATTATGGATATTAATAGTTTAAGCATTATCGAATTAAAGCAGTTATTAGCAAGGGTTAATCATGACCTCAAAATGAATAAACCTACTCTCAAGCGTATTAAGCAAGAGAAAGCACCAGTATTATCAGAAGGTGCTGAATGTAATATAATCGCTCAGAGATTTACTGGTAAGCATTATAATAAACCAGTAGAAAATGCTAAGTTAATCGCCGATATTGCCATCCAGCGTGATATACTGGATTATCTCAATAATGGCGGTATGATTATTACCAGAAAATCTCGCAAGAAGATTAAACCATTAACTGTATTATCTTATCACAAAGTATCATTATAAGCAATAGTATTAACCAATTACACCATTTTACATTATATAAAGGAATTATATGTTATTAATCGACACCATCCAAGCATTATCATTATCCGACAAGCGTGCTCTAGTAAAGACCATCCGTAGCATTATCTCAGAAGAGGTAAAAGATAAAAAGGTAATGGCAGTATTCGCTAAACAAGCAAAAGAAAATGCTAAGAAGGATAAAGTATTAGCGCAGATTAAAGCGGCAGAAGCAAAACTTGCCAAATTGACTGCCAAATTAGCATCATAATCATATAGAGATAATAAGATGATTTATAGTAACCATTATGCTCAGTTACGCTTAGTGGTTATTAGTAAGTTATTGATTATATTAGATATTAAGTAATATAGAGAATGGTAGAAAGCGCTCGGAATTTCTCTCAGGATTAACTAGGACGCTCTAGGATAATCTGGTATAGAGATTAAGACCTTATATAAGCACTATATTGGCGACATAATCAGCGACATATAACCAAAAGTAATATAGGTTAGATTTAAAAGTAATTAACAGGAGATTATATGAGTAAAAAGCATTATATTATCGTAGCAAAATCGTTATTGGAATCAAAAGCAGATTTTCTATTATGTTCTAATCTGGCAGTCCAATTCAAGAATGATAATCGGTTATTTGATATTAACCGTTTTCTAACAGCGTGTGGTCATTAAAAGAAAGGTATTATATTATGAGTTTATCTAAATCAGATATGGTAGCATTATTAGAGAAAGCATCGGAATTGGTTGATACCGTTATTCAGGCATTACCAGATGATGATGAGGTTGATTTTAATGGTGATAGTTGGATTGATGTATCACCATGTGAATATCTTATTAATGCTGCTAATGATATTCAGGAAGCAATTGACGGATTATCTGAATAGTGGTATTATAGTATATCTCTTATAGGGATATATTAGTAATATTATTAGGAGTTATTATGAAGGTTTTATTAGTTTTTTGTATTATGTTATTATCTTATCACTTTACCAATATTGATACTGAATATATGGTTATGAGTGGTAATATACGAATGGAAAGGGTATTATGAGTGGAACTAAGCGGTTAATCGAAGATTTTAATTATTACTTTGATAATAATAATGGTGGTGTGGAAATCTCTGGTATTAAGTATTCAGCATCGGAGATATTGTTTAATCTCAATCCAAGTGCCTATCAAAAAGAATTTGATACTTGGTTGAATATAACGGAGAATGATAATGGGTAAATTTATTGCGGATGGTTCTAGGGTAATTGGTTTATTTAAGAATGAAGCGATTATCGGCGAGGTAGAATCCAGCAGAATGTATGGTAAACGGTTAGTGTATACTGTTAAACTGGAGACTCCTATTGAATTAAGGTGGCGTACCGAACCAGTATATACTATAATGCTGGGTAAAAATGAAATTAAGGCAGCGCCGTTGTAAGGATACAACACATACTGGTTTTTCGGCAGAGAAACCGTATTGGAATATGCCATATTGCTTGTGGTATATTCTAATGCCTGTATAATGGTTTTTTTAGTTGCAGATTAATGGCATTTTGCTCGATTGTAAATTTTGAGAATAGGAAATATATGAAATTATTGAGTTTAGGTAATCCCAAGACCTTAAAGGGAATGAAGCAAGGTTATAATACCTATATTCTTCATTTAGCACCTGCTACACTATCAGGTCATAATACCTGTCCAAAAGCGACTCATGGTTGCGCTGCCGCTTGTTTGAATACTGCAGGTCGTGGTGGTATGTTTAAAAAAGGCGAGAATACTAATACTATTCAAAAA
>Ga0209188_1000917_pt1 | contig 25798 bp, 58 predicted proteins | sample C_130625_EF_Meta_FD_187307 | JGI IMG/M metagenome (GOLD analysis project Ga0209188, IMG submission 187307) | Freshwater microbial communities from Lake Croche, Canada to study carbon cycling - C_130625_EF_MetaG (SPAdes) (version 2) | ecosystem: Environmental > Aquatic > Freshwater > Lake... | reverse complement strand
AGACATACTCAATTGTTGGGAGAATAAAACAATTTGAGAATGAGATGGTAAAACAGATTTCAAACTTGGAATCAATTTATCTTGAAGAACAATCAAAGATGTATACCGAATCAGAGGTTGAGAAACATTTGGAAACTCAAAGAGGTAATTGTTGGGTTGAAGCTGACCAAGGTGGCATGAATAAAATAATGGAAGCTCCTGAACCTGTAAATTGGAGAAAAATAAATAATAATTAATATGACACTAGGAGAATTTATTAAAAACTTTAGTCATAACAATATCATTAGGTTACATTACAAGGAACATGGTGGTACTGTACTTGTATTGAGAGATTGGAACGATGTTTCAATGGACCACGAGATTTTAAAAGGTAAAGGTAAGAACAGACATTACATTAACAATGAGGTATTGGGACTAACGGGAATTAATTTCGGACAGGGATATACTCATTATCCTGAAGCAATTAACATTGTGATTGAGAAACTGGATAACCAACCAATGATTGAAGAAACTCCTGACGAAACTGAATTTAATACTGAAAGCTGCGACTGATATGAGAAGTAAAACATTAGACAGAATCCTTAAAGAAATGGAGAACGACCCTTGGCATGTTAAGTTAAGAAGGTGGTGGAGAGTTAGATTGTGGGTATGGACTTGTAGAACAAGATGGATTTGGGATTTAGAATATGAACGTAATATCTTTAGAAATAAGAAAAACAAATAAAGTTACAGTTTTGGGTGTTGGTAGATTAAATACGTAAAAATACGTATTGGGGGATTGTGGAAGTAGTGATATATTTGTAAAAGAAATAAAAACAAAACTAAATAACTATGGAAAAAAATAAGTATGATGATTACTCAAAAACTCAAGAAGACCCATCTCTTGGGCTAGAATTATCTATTGTAGCAATAGCAATAACATTTATAATTGTATTCTTTAAAATCTCAACATTATAACTATGGAAAAAGAATTTGTACCCTACGAAGAGGCTTGGGAACTAAAGCATCTTGGTTTTGATGAACCTTTTTTTGGATATTATCACAACTTGGGGCTTCACCAATTATTATTGTCCCAAAGGGATTTAAGAGCAGACAATAATGATAGCATTGAGTATTGTGTAGCACCAACCTATTCACAAGCATTCAGATGGTTTAGAGAGAAGTATGATTTATATGGAGAGGTAAAATTAACTTCTGTAAATCTACCCAATGAATCTGACTTTGCATGGTATGCTTATGATGCATCTGGAAATGATTGGGAAGATAACGTATTCCAAGAGACATACGAAGAGGCTGAATTAGCTTGCCTACAAAAGCTGATAGAGATTGTTAAAACTAAATAACTATGGAAAAGAGATTTGTAGTAAAAAACTTTGAGACTGGACTATACCTGCAATATGCATGGGATGAAAAAGATGTATGGGGTACAGGTAATGGCTCCCCATACTATTTTGATACACGTGAGGCAGCTAAAGATTTTATCAGCAGAAGAGATGGTAAGTTCCAAATAGAAGCAGTGTATGTAATTTAAGTAACTATGAGCATAAAATTAAACAAACATATACCACTTAACTCAATAAGTTGGTTGCAGAAAGAATATACTCTAAGTAGAGGCATTATTACCAAGATGGATTTTGAAAGAGCCTATGAAATGATTAAACAGCAGAACTTAATTAAAAACTAAATAACTATGGAAAACCTCAAAGTATATTCTACAAATGGTAATCTTATCCAACATTCAAAACCTATCGTTACTGTTGAGACGGAAGTTGAGATTGCAGGACAAGGAGAATTACCAATTACAATAATTGCAGATTTTACAAATATTCCTGAACATAAGCATGAGATGTTTTTACAGGCATTTAAAATGATGTACAAAATTAAATTTTAAACTAAATAACTATGAAAATTATAATTAACAACAACAACGCTGATTCAAGACAATCAGCCATTGTAGAAATTGACACTAAACATTGCAATTATCCTTACGCAATCAGAGAAGCTTTTGAATTGGCTTTAAAACTAGATGGTTACACTGAAAATACGATAGATGACGTATTTAACCGAACAACAGGTGAAGTAGGCTGCGAAAACTAAAAGTTATGAATAACGAAATTGAAATAAAACCAGTATCCGAAATGGAAGCTGACACAAGACAAATTTGTGAGATACGATTTGATTGTTTGGTAAAAATGCATGATGTTGCGTTTATGAAGTATGAGGGAATGTGGGGACATGAGCAACAATCCAAAACACCTCAATGGTTTAGAGCAAATCACATTCTAACATTAGATGAGGTTAAATATGCTGACCCATATACATTAGGAGTGAGAATTAAAGAAATGTATCATCAATTAGAAAAAACAATAGAAAAATATGAACAACCTAGATAAACAATATCAAACATTACTACAAACCATTTTAGACTTTGGGGTGGAGAAGAAAGACCGAACTGGTACAGGAACCAAATCAATTTTTGGTTACACCATTCGTCATAATATGAAAGATGGATTTCCACTTCTTACAACCAAGAAGATGGCTTGGAAAACTATGGTAACTGAATTGCTATGGTTTTTAAGAGGTGATACCAACATCAAATACCTTGTTGACAACAATTGTCATATCTGGGATGGTGATGCTTATAAGAGATATGTTGATAGTGATGAAGTAAGATGGCCAAAGAGTAAAGAAGATTTTATTGAACATATCAAAACAGATGATGAGTTTGCTAGAAAGTGGGGTGAGTTAGGTCCTGTGTATGGTAAGCAGTGGAGAAGGTGGCATACAGGTTGGGATGTAGTTGAAGATAAGAGTAAAGAGGCAGGCGTAAGAAGGATTGAGTATGGGATAGACCAAATCGCAAACCTAATCAACGACCTTAAAACAAATCCAGACTCAAGACGATTGATGGTTAATGCTTATAATGTAGGTCAATTAGACCAAATGGTTCTTCCACCTTGTCATTATGGATTTCAAGTTTATACGAGAGAGTTGAGTTTGGAAGAGAGGTTTAAGTTGCAAATGGAATCAGTAGCATATTCAGGACGAATAAACTTTGAAGAACAATATATCAAAGATGTGTGTGATAAATTTAACATACCAACCAGAGCAATCTCTTTAATGTTTAATATGAGAAGTACAGATGTTGGACTTGGGCTGAGTTTCAATTTATCATCATATGGATTATTATTGATGATGATTGCTAAACAAGTTAATATGGTTCCTAACGAATTAATTTATAATGGTGGAGACGTTCATTTATATCTTAATCACATTGAACCGATTAAAGAACAATTAACAAGAGAACCATACGAATTACCTATTGTAAAATTAAGCGATAGAGTTGTTAATGATATCTCGGAATATACTTTGGATGATATTAAACTTGAAGGTTATCAATCACATCCGACAATTAAATTACCATTATCCAATTAACCTATGACCGCAACGTTAGAACCTGTAACTCATATTGACACATCAGATGTGTTATATGATACAAAGATGAAACATCTATGCATTTATCCACAAGGGGCACCTTGTTATGATGTGGAGTATATTAAGAAGAATTGTTTAAGAGTAGTAATAAAAGATTAATTATGATTAAATTTAGAATAGTTGAAGTCATTGAAAAATCAGGACACGCAGACAGAAAAGGTTATTGGATTGTGGAACAAAAGAAATGGTTTGGGTGGGTAGAAATCTATAATAATGAAGGACCAAATTTTGAATCAGTTGAACATAAATCTTATAAAGATGCCGAACTTTATCTATTAGAAAAATACACAGGTCACGGAGAATGTAGAGTATTCGGAAATGTTTATGTCTATAAACCTTACACTTATTATGTATGACAATACAAAACAAATTCAAGATTGGAGATGTTGTTTATATTAATTCAGATATAAATCAAACACCTCAAACAATAATTGCAATTACGGTTTATAGTGATGAGTATCATACCTATAAATTGAACTCAAAAGAAGATTGTGCGGACTACCGTGATTATGAAATATCATATGAGAAAAATGTGTTATTAAAGATTGAGAATTATTAATTTATATAATGGATAACTTTAAACACATATTAAATCGTATTAAGACTCAATTGGAGAACGTTAATTACGAGAATGGGGATATGTCTGATATTGGGAATGAGATTGGTATTGTCTTGGGTGAGTTTATTACAACCGAAGAAGAACTAAATGATTTTATTACAGGACTAAAACACGGAATATCATTAAAAAATGGAACACACTGATGATTTATGGTGTCAGTATTCTGATTTACCAAGCGTAATGTCTTACGATATGCCAAAAGAAAAAAAATACCCCGATAACGTTGTATGGAGTGAGGAACGTGGATACTACGCTCATCTATTACCATACGCAACAAATGTCGGAGCGCCTGTCATCATACCTGACAACATATCAACATGGAAGAATGAGAGGATACTGAAGACAAACCATTACTTCCAAAAGAAATATCAAGAAATCAAAGAACAATACGACGAGTTACTCAAAGAGTTTGAATGGAATAGTGTTGTCTATGGTTCTAATTATAAATTTCAACCAATAATTGGTGAAACATATTACCTATACCGTAGACAAGATGGGGAATTATTCTTATCAATTATTAAACCAACGGAATGGAAACAAGAATATGTTGGTGAGTTTGAGTTGGACTCAGAAAATAAATGGATTAAAAAAGATTAAATGAAAGGAATTATTTTGGCAGGTGGTTCAGGAACAAGACTACACCCTTTAACTATTTCAGTAACAAAACAATTGTTACCAATTTACGATAAGCCGATGATATACTATCCCTTATCAACCCTCATGTCTTTGGGTATTAAAGATATATTAATCATCTGTACACCAAACGATAAACATCTATTTGAACAACTATTAGGTGATGGAAAACAATTTGGTATTAACTTAAATTATAGAATACAACCATCACCTGATGGACTAGCACAAGCATTTATCATAGGTGAGGACTTCATTGGTGATGATAGTGTTGCGTTGGTTCTTGGTGATAATATATTCTCAGGATTGGATATCAGGAAGATTAAGAAATCAATTAAGAACATCAATGGTTCAATGATATTTGCTTATCACGTTCATGACCCTGAAAGATATGGTGTAGTTGAGTTTGATGAGGAATGTAATGTAGTTAGTTTGGATGAGAAACCAACAATCCCAAAATCAAATTATGCTGTACCAGGTTTATACTTCTACGATAATAATGTGATACAGATTGCTAAGAAGATTAAACCATCTTGGAGAGGTGAACTTGAGATTACTGATGTGAATAGAGATTATCTTGAAAGGAACATGTTAAAGGTTCATATCCTTGAGAGAGGAACCGCATGGCTTGATACTGGGACCTTTGAATCACTTATGCAAGCTTCAAACTACGTTCAGAGTATTGAGGAGAGACAAGGGTTAAAGATTGGGTGTATTGAGGAGATTGCCTATCTAAATAAATGGATTAATAAAGGTGAACTTATCTATTTTGCTGAGAAATACCACAAGAATAATTACGGAAAATATCTTAGAGGTTTAATTGATAGAATTTAACATTAACCTTTGACAAAAATAATACTTTATTTTATATTTTAACTATGAGTGTAAACAGTTCTGATTTTATTGAAGAAATAATACATGAGGCATATTCTAAAGATATGTACAAGGAGTTATTTGAACTTGCAAAAAAGTATAGAAATAGTGATGGAGTACCATTTTACGATTCATTTGAGAAAGCGTATTATGAACTCGGAATACCTGAAATTAATACAATATGATATATAAGTTAGAATACATTTGGTTGGACGGATATACTCCTGAACCAAACTTAAGAAGTAAAACAAAAGTTTTAACATCAGAAATTGAACCAGAATTAGAGTCACTTCCAATATGGAACTTTGATGGTTCATCAACAAATCAGGCGGAAGGTAACTATTCAGATTGTATTTTAAAACCTGTAAAACTAATTAGAGACCCACAGAGAAAAAATGGTTATTTGGTATTGTGTGAGGTTTTAAACCCTGACATGACACCACATAGTTCCAATACTCGTTCATTGATTAAAGACGACTCAAATACTTGGGTTGGGTTTGAACAGGAGTATTTCCTTTGGAGTAACAAATTACCTTTAGGTCATACTAAAGATGTGACAATGAGACCACAAGGTGAATACTATTGTGGGATAGGTTCTGAAAATGTTGTTGCTCGAGATATTGTTGAACATCATTTAGATGTTTGTTTATCGGCAGGACTTAATGTTACAGGTATTAACGCTGAAGTGGCACTTGGACAATGGGAGTTCCAAGTGATGGGTAAAGGTACATTAGATTCTTGTGACCAACTTTGGTTGTGTAGATTTTTATTACAGAGACTTTGTGAGACATATAAAGTAGAAGTAGTATACGACCCAAAACCTTTGATGTATGGTGAATGGAATGGTTCAGGATTACATACAAACTTCTCAAACAAAAAGATGAGAGAAATTGGTGGAAAAGAATATTTCGAAACAATATTTAATTTCTTTGAAATGAACCACCAAAAACATATAGAAAACTATGGTTCAAACAATCATTTCAGGTTAACTGGTAAACACGAAACACAGTCCATTAGTAAATTCAGTTACGGTATCTCTGATAGAGGTGCTTCCATCAGAGTTCCACAAACAACTGTGAATAGTAATTGGAAAGGTTATGTTGAGGATAGAAGACCTGCGGCAAACGCTGACCCATACAAAATTATGAAAGTAATAACCGAATCAATCAATCAGGCTGAAGCTAATTTTTCAGTTCAAAATGTTTAATGGAACTGATTACAACAACAATAATGAAAAAATCTGATGAGGGTGTTCACGGGAACATTTTCGGAGGAACTTTGATGTCTCTAATTGACGACTCAGCAGCATCTTATGCTGCTCAGATATGTGACACTTCAAGAATAGTTACAATTAAGATTGATGAGTTATTATTTAAGAGTCCTGTTAAGGTTGGAAGTTTACTAAAAATTTATGCTAAGGTAGAAAAGTTCGGAACAACATCAATCAAATTATATATTGAGGTAAGAAAACATAATGTCCACACTGGTAAACAAGAAGCTGTCACACAAACATTTATAACATTTGTAAGAATAGATGGTGATGGTAAGGCAATCCCGATTCACCAATATGTTAAGGACAGATATCACGAAAGATATGAAAAATATGGTAAGGGATTACTTTCTTTAGACGAAAAACATAACAATGATTGATTTGTTAAAGAGGAATGATTTGTTCTTCCTCAAACAAGTTAAAGAGAATATTCTTACTAAATACAATCTTCCATTTGAATGTTTATCTATTGAATACATGGATGAGATTTACTTCAAGATTCATTTTATTATGAAAAAGATACCGTTTGAAGTTTATTTTCATAGATATGAAGTTTTAGAAGAAGTCGAAAATGATTTGAAAACTTTTTTAAAAATAATTAATCCTGAAAGACAGATATATCATTTAAGGGTTTATGTTGACTATAGACCACAAAATAAAAACTTGTTAAATTTTGTTTGATATGAAGTATGATTACTATGGTTTGAAGTCCAAGTTGGATGATTTTTTAAACTTACACGATGAGGAAATTGTTAAACAAGGTTGGACAATAACATCTAAACCATGTGATGATTGTAAAGATTATGATATTAATTTAAGGTATTCTGACCCTAAATATTATTATGAAACGACTAGTGGTGTTAAAAAATATAATCTAGATTATCTATTTGTTGAGAAGATAGATAAGAAGAAACATAACAAAACGGTTTACAGTTCCGCTAAAAAGTTTGGTATTTTGATTGAGGATAATGGTTTAATTACTGATACAAAAAAATTATCGGAATGATTTTAGTATTATTGTGGGTAGTAATTGCAAGGTTTGTTAGGTTACTAATAACTAAAGAAAAACCAACATTCAAAGAAGAGTTGGGTGATTTTGTTTTTCATTACCTTTTTTCTTTGGTAATCTATATAATTCTTATTTCAATTTTCTGAGTTCTTTTTTGATTGATTCTTCTATCAAGTCATCCGATTGTTCTATATCAAGATACATACCATCGTACTTGTAGTTAAGTGAATCCATTGCGTTATAAATAAGATTGGTTAAGAACGACTTAAGTTTCCCCATTCTACCATCTTTAATATCAACACTTACATCAACAAAGATATTCCCGAAAACAATATTACCTCTCATCCATTCCTTTGATGATGGGTAAGCGTCAATACGATTAATCCTAATCTTAGGAAGATTAAAACCATTATCCTGCTCAAACTTTGATAGGGCTTTAGGTAATATTCGTTCAACAATTTTTTTTAAATATTCTCCGTATGTCATTTCTAATTATATAAATACTTATAGTAAACAAATATACTATGAGTTACACGAAAGAACAAATTGAAACTGCAGTAAAATCAAAAGGACATGTATGGTTTGAAGATACTGATAATAAAGGTTACGATGTTAACATCGTTGGAATCAGAAACACTGCAACTGGACAAAAGGTTACCAATGTATTTGATGATTATATTACATTATCATACAAGGATAACGGACAATGGAAGTGTCACGTTTGGCCGGCAACAACTGACCCAGGTAAAAAAGGAGTAATGGAATACCACAATAAAGATGGTGTTGCTCGTTTAATTGAGGGACAATATCGTGGTTCACACATCATCAGATTACATCAGGGTAAGTACGAAGCTTTGGGACAGGACAAACCTGTTAAAGTTTATCGTGATGCCAATAAGGATATGACTTATGATGAGAACAAAATCACTGAAGGTGTTTATGGTATTAACATTCACAAGGCTGGTGCTGATTCAACATATGTTGAAAATTATTCGGAAGGATGTCAAGTATTTAAAAGAGCTGCGGACTTTGAGGAGTTCATGAAGATTTGTCGTAAGTCAAAAGATATTCATGGTAATAGATTTACATATACTTTGATTGAAACAAAAGATATTGTATAATAGATTTATCACAATTTAGGTTCATTCAAATATTTATTGGTATGACAAAACTAACAGAACAACTTGGAAAAATTAGACAGATGATGGGAGTTATCAGAGAGTCTAAAGATGTGTCAGAACCTTACGATGAGATGGCTGATACTGATTACAACGACGATGTTCATGGGGATGATATGAAAGACCACCCATCCTTCAAACAGAAGTTTGACTACATTGATGAGTTGGAACAAATCATGGAGAAGTGGACAGATGAATACAAGAGAAGTATTAACTGTAACGCTCCAAGAGGATTCAGTCAGAGAGCCCATTGTGATGGAAGAGCTAAGAAGAAAAGAAAATAAACATTAAAAAACCCCTTGAATTAGGGGTTTTTTATTTATTGTTATTGTTTCAGGACGGATACGTTTTTATAGACCGTAGACTGATTTGTATTTTGCTCCAAGTAACGACAAACATTTTTCAACAGCTTCTTCTTTCTGTTTTAAACCTTTATCCACCAATTTCTTTGAATGGTAAATAACGAATTCTACTGAACCACCTTTTGGGTTTGGTAAAGTTTTGTAAATGTCATAAAAACCTACTTTACAGGTGTAGTTACCTTTTGATGAACCTTTTGCCATTTTGTTTTATTTTTTATTTGTTTGTATAAGTTTAATAGTAAAAATTGATATAATCAATTCGGAAATGGTATTTCTAAATTAACGATGAACTTATAAAGGGGTGAACCTAAAAATATAACATTCTTCAGTTCGTTATTAAATTGTGATTGTACCCATTCATTAAACACCTCAATCACTAGTGCCTTTGGGACAGAGTGTAAAGTCGAAATTGTTTTGATATATTCTTTATTGACATAAGCGTATTTATTTGAGTTTACTACACAAATAGGTAATTCCCAAGATGAACATTTCAAAAAATAGTTACTACCATCATTTGATAAATCAGTATTTTGAATATCAATAAACTTTTTAATTTGTTTTTTAATTTACATCCTATAAAAATCATTGATACAAATGCTATTAAGGCAAAAAGTGTAAAAATTACGGATTCTATTTTGTCGCTCTTTTTCATTATTACAAATGTAATAATAAAAACTTATACTGACAAATTATTTTCTTTTATCTGGTGAAAATTCTTTTATAGTTCTCCAAAGTACATTAACTTCTTGAATTTCAGAATCGGTAATTATATCACTAACTTCTTTTCCATAGTAATAATCAAAATTACCATCATTTTGTGAAAGTTCTATAATTGGTGTCACAGAATGTTTTGAATAACTGGTTATCGTATTTCTATATACCGTCTCAACATATTGAACACGATTTTCAGAAACATCATAAGTATATTCTTTAGGTTCAGGTATTGTTAAATCAACAAATGCTTTATTTGTGGTGATTTTATCAACATTTAATACATAAAGATTAAAAATGAAATCTATATCAATATAATCCAAGTTTTTTTTACTTCTTCCAATTACCGAATTAATTGATGTTTCAAAAGTTTCTACAATATATGAATGTTCTATATCGTTTAATACAATTTTTTCACCATCAAACGATGTTTTTGCAAAAAACAGAATTGTGTATAATAACTTTTGACTTAATGATTCTAAATATGATTTCTCCATGTGATTAAATATATAACATAAATATATAAAATAAAAGTATTTATATTATAATGAATTTGAACAACAAATTCTATAAATTTGAATATGATTTTATCTGATAAAATATTAAATAAACTCTTCAATTCGGAATATATTAAAAATATATATCCGATGATTGATAATATTGATGTTAATGTTGATTGGGATGGTGACGATGCTTTTCCTTTTTATAAACTTCATGTTACTGTTAAGTTAAATGACCCAACGATTAATGAATATAACCTTTATGAAAAAGGATTTGACCCACATTATTTGTATGATGAACATTTGAAATACCTACTTAAATTTTTAAATATAAACCGAGATACTGCGACAATAGAACAAGTTTGGATTAAAGTATTAAATCCTGATGGGGAAGAGATAGTCAAATATTAATTATATGAACCTACAAGAACACATAAAAAAAGTATTGAGGGAGGAGACTGAAAAGTTTGATAAGGTGGAACATTTTATAAAAACTGCTAATAGATTATTCGGCAAACTAAAATTTAAGGCAGTTAAACGTATTGATTTTGAATACTACGAAATGATGGATGGATATTACGTTAATATATTTTTTGATAGACAATTTGCGATAGATAATCCCAAAGATTTCAATAAAGTAAAACAAGAATCAATTAAAGAAATTGGTGCAACTATTACAACTTTTTTCCCATTTAAATTTTATTTTTATATGCACTACGAATAATTATATATTATGAACTTACAAGAACACATAAAAAGAGTATTAAGAGAAGAGGTTAACAAGAAGTATTTAAAACCGAGTGAAAAATCCGAGAAATTTATTTTGGATAGATTGAACGATATGGCTTCAGGTGCTGAAATATATCACGTTGAAAGTTATAAAACAAGACATGATTTTGAGTTTTGTAAAAATGGAAAACAAATAATGAATCTTGCATTGTTCTTTGAAGAAACTGACGATAACACCCCAACGTCTGAAAGAGGATTTGAAACTTCAACTTTATCAATACCTACAGATTTTGTTGATGGGATATTAGGGATTTTTCCTATTAGAAAAAATTATCTTAATTATATAATTGAAGAATGGTTTGAGGATACTTTTTTAAGTAAAATATCAAATATGATAGGTAGAAATGATATATCAGTTGAAGAATTAAGTTTTAGTGATAGGGCTTATGCGTGTGTCCCACCAATTAAAGAAGTACCTGAAGGAGTTACTCAAGACGAGATGATTAAGGTTATTATGAACAATACACTATGGCGTAAAAAAGATTTATTAGCGTTAGAAGAAAGAGAGCCTGGGTCTATAGAATTTATGTATTTACAAAAACTTCGTAATAATGAAATTAACAGATTAGATAGTGGTAATCCAATGGGGGAAAACGAAATAAAAGAAGGTGAATTAACTGAAAGATGTTGGAAAGGATATACTCAAAAAGGAATGAAAACTATGTTTGGTAAGAGATACCCCAACTGTGTTAAAAAGAAAAAGAAATGAACCTACAGGAACACATAAGAAGAGTATTAAAGGAAGAAACCAAAAAGGACAGGTTTATTGATAGATATATTACATCATTAATTAATCCTAGTAATGGTAAATACAATTACGATGCTAAAAGATTTGATATGAATGATGAACAGGGTAATCTAAACGCTGTTATACTGTTTAACCAACGAAATGACGCAATGACAGTAATGATTGATGAGAATATATGGGAAGAAGTATCCGTGATGTTTTCAATAGATGATTGGAATGAGATGAATGGTTATTTAGTTAAATGGTTCCAAGATAATTTTGATGGGTTAGAGGATTTATCTGAAGTAATTACATTTGATAACGCAGAATTTGCTTACTAATATGAACCTACAGGAACACATAAGAAGAGTATTAAGAGAAGATAAAAAGAGTAAATTCATTATGGATGCTGTTGGTAAATATGGTGTTCATAAGACGGCGAAAATGATGGGTGTGAGTCTTACCTATTTATACAAAATGTCTGATTTAGAAATTGATGAATTTGTTGCTAAAGAACTATTAGCTGAAAATATTGTGAATGGTAATTTACCTGCAAAATATAAAGGATTTGAAATTGAAATAAGTTCTGATGATGTGTTTTATTGGGCAAGGCAGTTTAAATCGGGACACTATCCACCTAATGTATTAGAAAAAATATGGGTAATGGCAACACCTTTTTTCGCAACTGCTGATTATACACCCGTTGAACTTGATTGGTATACATTAGAAGATGACTCAAAGAAACCTAATGTAAAAATATACGATACAAGTGGTGATGGTGATTATTTTGTGGAACTTACACATAATACACATAATGGTAACTATTTTTTTAATAGTGTTGATAATTTATTTGATTGGTACAATACGTTTTATTTACCTGAAGTGTATGATATAATCATGAATGATTTCATACCTAAAGTCCAACAAGACACAGACGAGAAACTTAAAGATGAAAATACTTAAGATACGGACTTAGGACCGTTGTAGTTTAGGCTACATTAACCCCATTGAATTCGCTACTCAGTGGGGTTTTCATTTAATATCTCTTCCACCACTGGTGAATTACATGTACGCGATGTGTGTGTTGTAGTTACCTTATGATTTAGGACTTCTTTCACCTCACTGGGAACAATAGTGGGTCTACAATAGGTTTTAGTTACCTTATGATTTAATACCTTCTCCACCATATTCGGAAACGGCGGTGTATTGAATGATATTGTAGATACCTTATGATTTAATACATCTTCCACCTTTATTTCCAACTGAAAACAAGAATGACCTGTTGTAGATACCTTATGATTTAATACATCTTCCACCTTTGTTGTGTTCTCAACAAAGCCATATTCAGTTGTAGATACCTTATGATTTAATACATCTTCCACCAAGAAACCTTCGTTACCGATATCGTTTTGCGTTGTGGATACCTTATGATTTAATACCTCTTCTATCTTCACACTTGCCTTCATGCCCATGTAAACAGTTGTAGATACCTTATGATTTAATACCTCTTCCACCCCGCCTGTAATCATGGTCTGCGCCATGGCAGTTGTGGACACCTTATGATTTAATACCTCTTCCACCCAAGAAGCAAGTATTGGTTCAAAATCTTTGGGTTCCAATGAGAAAATAGTAAAAAAACTATTAAAGAAATAATATCTCCACCACAAACGACCACTCTTTTCAAATTCAAAATACCAATGTTCCTTTTCTCGGTCAATTAACCATATAGAATCTTTATATGGGATTATCTCCACATTACCTAATTCTCTGTATAAGTGTTTGAATACAAGCTGTTTTAATCTATCAGTTACTTTCATATTATTTTTGATTTAATACCTCTTCCACCTTCTGCCAATGATTTCGTAAATTCCCATTTGTTGTGGATACCTTACGATTCAATATATCTTCCACCAAAAAGTTTCCTTCACCTACGTCACGGACTGTTTTGGATACCTTACGATTCAATACCTGTTCCACCGCAATGGTTACAGTTCCTGCCTTTCCTGCAGTTGTGGATACCTTACTATTCAATACCTCTTCCACCCTATTACTACGGTACCGCAACGTTGACTGGGTTGTGGATACCTTACTATTCAATACCTCTTCCACCCGGCAGCTTTGAATACCGGTTGCCCGTCTTGTTGTGGATACCTTACTATTCAATACCTCTTCCACCCCACCAGAGAATAACCAGAGGAAGGAGCTGGTTGTGGATACCTTACTATTCAATACCTCTTCCACCCAAGATGAAATAATTGGTTCAAAATCTTTGGACTCCAAAGAGAAAAAAGAAAAGAAAGATTTGAAATAATCATATCTCCAATATAAACATCCACTTTCAGTTAGTTGGAAATACCAGTATTTTTCTTCTCTATCAATAAACCAATAACTGTATTGGGTGGGGATAATTTCCACATTACCTAATTCCTTATAAAGATATTTGAATACAACCTGTTTTAATCTATCAGTTACTTTCATTTTCTTTTTTGTTATTTAATGCCTTTTTCACCCAAACACTATTTAATACTTCTTCCACTGACCTTTCGGAAAACAAGGAATTATTTTTAGTTGTGGATACCCTACTATCTAATACTTTTTTTACCTTTCTTTTTTGGGCGGCGTCTACTTCAAAAGTTTCGGATACCTTATGATTTAATATTTCTTCCACCCCGCATCGTTGAAGACCTTCAAAACCGACTGTTGTGGACACCTTACTATCTAATACCTCTTCCACCTGCTGGTAGTATGCTCCACTCCATGATTCAGTTGTGGACACCTTACTATCTAATACCTCTTCCACCGAAGTTAGTTGTCTTCTAGCGGAAAGAGGGGTTATGGGTGCCTTACTATCTAATACCTCTCCCACCATATTGAACTCATCAATTACAAACATTTTTGTTGTGGATACCTTATGATTTAAGACCTCTTCCACCTGAATCTGCTGCTGACTCAACCGATTCCCTGTTGTGGATACCTTATGATTTAAGACCTCTTCTACCCAAGAAGATATTATTGGTTCAAACTCACTCTGCTCCAAAGAGAAAAGGCTGAAAAACGATGGGAAGAATGAGTATCTCCAATATAAACATCCCTCTTTAGACAACTGAAAATACCAATAGACATTTTCCCTATCAATGAACCATATAGAATCTTTATATGGGATTATCTCCACATTACCTAACTCTTTATATAGTTGTTTGAATATGAATTGTTTTAACTTATCTGTAACCATAAGCACAAAGATACAAAAAAACTTTGAAAATACAAATTAATTTTCAGACGGTAATTTTAACGACCATTGGGAGCTCATTATCTTGTTGGACATTTGACCCTCCAAATTCAGTTTTTTCTTAACCCATTGTCCAACAAGTCTGGTGGATTGATAACTGTTAAGAGAAAATAAGGCAGAAACCACTTCAATTAAACCTTTATAGATAAAACACAATTCATTATTGGAATGATTACCGCCATATTGAATTTGAGCTGACTCATCTTCAGGATATGAAAAATATATGCTGGCACCAGTTTTAGTTATATTGTAACCCTGACTATCAAGATACCTGAATATTACTTTATCTAATTGTGATTCTGTGATTAAATATTTCATTATATATTGGCGCTTTTACTTGATTTAACTTCGTAGTCAGGGAAGAACTCATTAAATACATCTGACATAATGAATTTGCCGTGAACTAACCAAATAGGATGAGGGAATGCTTCGTTATATGTTTTATCAAGGTCACGATTATAATATAACTCACCACTTGGTTTCATATATATCATTACTTTTTTTCTGTCGGAATCGCGTAAAACAAATGCGTCACTATATTCAGAATACGAGTCAACCAAACTTTCAAAATAACGAACCATTTTAGGTTTGAGTCTTTCGTATTGTTCGGCATATTCAACATCTCTCCAAGTTCTTTCAAGTTCGGATATTAATTTATGTTGTGACTCGGTAATAATATACTTCATGTAATTATAAATATAATTATATTTATAATATTATGAACCTACAAGAGAATATACATAGAATACAATCAATGATGGGAATTATTAATGAATCAAAAAACATTGGTATAATATATCATTTTACACATTTAATGAATTTGTCATTTATATTAGAAAGTAAAACATTTATGACAAGATATAACGATATGCCAAAATTTAAATACGATTATAGTGTTTCTTGTACAAGAAATAAATCATTTGCATGGGGTGGAGTTAGGATTATGTTAGATGGTGATAAAATATCACAAAAATATGTAATTAAACCAGTGTCATATTTTAAATTTAACAGGTCACAATCAGAGGAACGGATATTCACAAATAATGAAACATTCCCAATATTTGATTATATATTACAAATTGATATAATAGACCACCTTAAACATGACGATATATATAATGATGTAATTGAGTTATTAGATAAGAGTAATATTAAACATAATCTAATTTCTAAATTTTAATATGAACCTACAAGAGAATATAAAAAAAGTATTAAGGGAAGAAACAGATTTTTCACCAAAGTTCAAAAGAAGATTGAATAGATTTAAATCGTTTGTATGGGATAACAATGTAACTAATTATCCCTGTGATTTTGAAAACTTTGAAGCGTTCATGCGTGGTATACAACATGAAATTATGGACATGATTACAGATTGGTTTGATACCGATGGTCCATTGTCTGATTGGTTAACATATAAAGATGGTGTTACGTATGTAGAAAACTACATGAGGGATGACTTAGAAAAGTTTTATAATAAGCAATGTGTTGATGTCTTATACGTATAAATCAAGAAATTGTTCAATTGATATTCCAAGACCTGAGATACCAAGTAAATTCATAAATTGTGATTCAGTATATTGAGCACCTTCGTTACTAAGAATTAAAGGACTGTCTGAACTATAATTCATTTGATAAAATATTTTATTTCCATTATCTAATTCTATAAAATATATCGGACCATAGTTATCCATTCTCCGTCTTCTTGCTAAACTATCTTGAGTAAGATAGTTATCAAAATAAACCAATAATTCATATGAATCAGGTTCAAATTCCACACGACCTGTCAGGTCAATATTAAACTTGTCTTTAATGAATGTTTTTAATTTAGATTCGGTGATAAGATATTTCATTATATATAAATATTAGTTAAAGTGAACCCTCAAATTTGCGGACTTGCTGAAGACAACCCATTGTGCGTAAGTAACTTCATTTTGTAGGGTATGTTCAACCCACTTACCGATAATATCTTTAGATGTTGTATCATTTAAAGAAAATAACACAGAGATGTCCTCAATTAAATTTAAATATATGTGACACCAACCATTTTTTTTATGATATCTAATTTGGGCATGCTCATCATCTTCTGAATTAACAAAGAATATATTACTACTTGTTTCAATCTGAATAAAGTTCAGACTATCCAAATATCTAAAGATTACTTTTTCTAATTTTGATTCGGTGATAAGGTATTTCATATATTAATATTCAAAAAACATAACATCAACATCAAATACTTTACTAAACCAATCAGAAATGAATTTACCTGATTTCTCTTTATCAAGTGGAAACATGGTTGAAAACATATCTAAAAAAGATTCATCAATATATAATCTACCATCGCTGTGGTCAAACTCCATTAAAATAAAAAAATCAGGGCCTCTTTCAGGGCTATATATATTAATGAAATCACTATCTGATGTTCTATCATAATCTAATATATTATTTAACTCAGATATCATTAAATTATTTATTACCGACTTGGCTTTATCTAATTGTGATTCTGTTATAAGGTATTTCATTATATATAAATATTAGTTTAAGAATTTGAGTAATGCTCTAATATATTCGGAACGTTTATTATAGAATTCAGTATCATCATCATATTGAAAAAACTCTTCACCTCTATTTCTATCAACGAACTTTTCAATTAATTCATAAGCGTAATCATCTCTGTCGGCGGAATCTTCAAAATCTTCTTCATCCATAATGTAGTTATAATCATCCCTAAGTGCTTCCAATTCATCCATTGTAAACCTCCTAAGTAAAAATGCTTCTAACTGTGATTCTGTAATTAAGTATTTCATTAATCTATAACCGTTAATCTGTAATCATATGGACCATCCCAAATCGTACTATCACTAATACCCAAAGTATTATTAACCCATGCTTTGATTATATCCAAACAATCCGATTTACCAATGGGGAATAAGGTAGATAAGTTATCAGTCAAATCACGATTTACAAATATCCAATTCCTAACTTCACCAAAAGCGTTGTTAGTATAAACACTAATCTGTGAATCCCTATCTGACTCACTGTTTAAGAAATATATATAATTGCTGAATTTCTTCTTGTTGTCATATATCACAAAGTCCTGAATATCAAGATACTTAAAGATTACTTTCTCTAATTTTGATTCGGTGATAAGGTATTTCATTGTATATAAATATTAGTTAAAGGGTATTCTCAACCGTGTCTGAATAGGCGATGTAATCTGGTCTCAGTGACCCTCATTTGGAGGGTATTCTCAACCTCGAAAACGAAAAGCGAAACAACGATGAGGTCTCAGTGACCCTCATTTGGAGGGTATTCTCAACCCATCTACCGATAACTTCCTTAGAATCAGTTTCATCCAAAGAAAATAAGGAAGAAATTTCATCAATTAATTTGTAATATACATAGCACAAACCATCATCTTTACCATATCTGATTTGAGCATATTCATCATCCTCTGAATTAACAAAGTATATTTTATTTCTTTCTTCAATACGGATAAAATCTTGATTGTCTAAGTATCTAAAGATTACCTGATTTAATTTAGATTCTGTTATAAGGTATTTCATTATATATAAATACAAAGATAAAAATAAAACTGAACAATATATATTGGGTTAATAATTTAATAAGAATAAGATAATATGGTTTGAGGTTGATTTTTAATATTTATTATTATGGATTTATCAAAGTTTTTAACCATAGTAATCCCTTGTAAGAACGAGGGCAAGATAATAGAACAAACGTTGTCCTTATTAAACTTTCAAAAGGGAATACAAGATGTTAGAGTTATTGTTTGCGATTCATCGGATGATGATTATACATCCTATTCTTTGGAAAATAGGAGAACAGATTATTTCAATTTACGAATTATTTCAGGAGGACTTCCATCTGTTGCAAGAAATAAGGGAGCAGAGCATGTGGAAACACCTTATGTTTTATTTTTGGATGCTGACATATTCTTATTGGATTTCAACATATTAAACAATTGTATATGGGATTTTTTAATACATAACACTGATTTGATTACATGTAAGGTAAGGTCAACGACAGGTGAGTATAATAGTATATTTAGATTGTTTGATACAATACAAAAGGTATTCAAACCAATCACGCCATTTTGTCTCGGTGGGTTCATGATGGTTAAGAAAGAAGTATATGATACAATCGGAGGGTTTGATGAAAACGCAAAGGTTGCTGAGGATTATCTATTCTCCAAACAAGTTAAACCAAGTAAGTTTTATATCATGAATACAACAGTATTCACAAGTCCAAGAAGGTTCAAACAGAAAGGTGTGTGGTATATGTTAAAACTTATGGTTAGCTCATTCTTAAACAGGAACAATAAAACTCATTTTGAAAATGATAAAGGATATTGGAAATGAATAATTGGAAAACGATAATCATGAGTGACTTACACTTAGGAGCAAGACAATCACAGACAGATAAGATAATAAGTTTCTTGGATAATAACACAACAGAAAAACTAATACTGAACGGTGATATAATAGATGGTTGGGCTCTCAAAGGTAATGGTAAATGGACAAAGGATTGTACCAAGATATTCAGAAGGTTCATGAAGATGTCTGAGAAGAATACAAAGGTAATTTATATAAGAGGAAACCACGATGACTTCCTAAAAGATTTTATTCCATTTAAATTAAACAACATCAGGATTGTAAGAAAGTATATACATACAGGAATAGATAATAGAAAGTATTTTTGTTTTCACGGGGATGTATTAGATTTCGTTATAATGGAAGCAAGATGGCTTGCAGTAATCGGTGGATGGTCATATGATATTGTAATTAAGTTTAATACTTTATATAACAAAATAAGAAAGTGGTTTAACTTACCATATCATTCATTAGCAAACACAATAAAACAATCAGTTAAAGGGGCAATTAACTTTGTATCTGATTTCGAAGAAAACGCGAAAGGTCTAACAAAACAGAAGGGATATGATGTTGCGGTGTGTGGACATATTCATCACCCGAAGATAGAGAATGACTATATGAATTCAGGAGATTTTTGTGAGAACTCCACTTGTCTTGTAGAAGATTATAATGGGGAGTGGAAGATTATTACTATCTAATTAAAAGGGTAACCTCAATGTCAAACTTTCACTGTTTGTAATGGACATTGATTTTTCGTAACTGTATTTTACTTGTAATGTATCACCAATCCATCGAACAATAATCTTCTCAGAATCAGAATCACTCAAAGAAAAGAATGATGAAATATCGTCAACTAATTCATAATTCATAAAAGAAAAATTATCACTCATATCGTATCTGATTTGACAATACTTATCACCTTCTGAATTAACAAAGTATATAGTGTCTTTATCCTCAACCTGAATAAAATCTTGGTTGTCAAGATACCTAAAGATTACTTTTTCTAATTTAGATTCTGTTATAAGATATTTCATTGTATATAAATATTAGTTAGACGGTATTCTCAACCACGTTGAAGTGTATAATAACGGAACACTGGTGTAAGTCACCTTCATTTGGTGGGTATTCTCAACGTCAGTGGGTTGAATATTCGCATCTCCACGGTGTAAGTCACCTTCATTTGGTGGGTATTCTCAACCCATCTACCGATAACTTCCTTAGAATCAGATTCACCCAAAGAAAAGAAAGAAGAAATTTCATCAATTAATTCGTAATATATATAGCACCAACCATCATCTTTATCATATCTAATCTGTCCGTATTCATCATCTTCTGAATTAACAAAGTATATTTTATCGTTCTTTTCAATTTGAATAAAATCTTGATTGTTAAGATAAATAAAAACAGCTTTATCTAATTGTGATTCGGTGATAAGATATTTCATTATATATAAATATTATTTAGAGGGTATTCTTAACAATGAAGAGGGTATCTGTTTGGGCATGAAGGTGTTAGTAACCCTCATTTTAAGAGTATTCTCAACCCACCTACCTATAACTTGTTCAGAATCAAAGTCATCCAAAGAAAAAAAAGAAGATAGTTCATTAATCAATTCATAATTAATTATACACCAACCATCATCTTTATCAAATATGATTTGAGCGTATTCATCACCCTCCGAATTAATAAAGTATATTCTACCATTTTTCTCAATCTGAATAAAATCCTGATTGTCCAAATATTTGAATACAGCTCTGTCAAATTGTGATTCTGTGATTAAGTATTTCATTGTGTATTAATATGTGCGGTTATTAATATATACGGTGGGTAAAGTGAAAACGATATTCACCTGAAGAGTATCCTCAATCCATTTACCAATAACTGTTTTAGAATCAAAATGATGTAAAGAAAATAAATCAGATATTTTCCAAATTAAATTATCAGAAATATAACACGCATCAACTAATTTATTAAATTTAATCTGGGCGTATTCATCATCTTCAGAATACACAAAGTATATACTATTATCTTTATCAATCTGAATAAAATTCTGATTGTTAAGATAACGAAAGATTACCTTTTCTCGTTGTGATTCTGTAATTAAGTATTTCATTACATATAAATATATTAATCAGATATTCTTCACAGAAATCTGAAAACGCTCTACTGTGTGATAGACTTTCATTTGTACAGTATTCTCAACCCATCTTCCAATAGCTAATTCAGACTCTGATTCTTCCAAAGAAAAGAAGTTAGAAATTTCATCAATTAATTTGACATATATCCCACACCAACCATCATCTTTATTATATCTGATTTGAGCATTGTTATCGGTTTCCGAATTTACAAAGTATATTATATAGTCCGTTTCAATCTTAATAAAATCCTTAATGTTCAAGTATCTAAAGATTACTTTGTCTAACTGTGATTCTGTAATTAAGTATTTCATTGTATATAAATATTATTTAGAGGGTATTTTCAACCAATCATATCTAAATCCAAGTGGTACGTAGGTGGTAGTAACTCTAAACTTGTGACGGGGAAGATTAAGGATATCAATAGAGTTGGTAAACTTTGACTGAAGAGTATTCTCAACACACTTACCAATAACTTCTTCAGAATCTGATTCCCCCAAAGAAAAAAAAGAAGAAATTTTTTCAACTAATTCGTGATTAATATAACACCAACCATCTTTTTTATCATATCTGATTTGAGCATATTCATCATCTTTGGAATTAACGAAGTATATACGCTCATCCTTTTCAATCTGAATTAAGTCCTGACTGTTAAGATAACGAAAGATTACTTTGTCTAACTGTGATTCTGTAATTAAGTATTTCATTGTATATAAATATTAGTTACGGGGTATTTTCAACGAAGTATAAGCGTAAGTCCCATACCAATCGGTGTAAGTAACCTTCATTTGTAGGGTATTCTCAACCCATCTACTGACAACTTTAACACAATCATATTCTTGTAGAGAAAAGAAAGAAGAAATATCTTCAATTAATTTGTAATATATAAAACACCAACCATCGTCTTTGTTGTATCTAATCCGAGCTTGTATATCATTCTCCGAATTAACAAAGTATATACTACCATCTATATCAATCTGAATAAAATCCTGATTGTTAAGATAAATAAAAACTGCTTTGTCTAATTGTGATTCGGTGATAAGGTATTTCATTATATGTAAATATTATTTAGAGGGTATTCTTAACAATGAAGAGGGTATCTGTTTGGGCATAAAGGTGTTAGTAACCCTCATTTTAAGGGTATTCTCAACCCACCTACCTATAACTTGTTCAGAATCAAATTCATCCAAAGAAAAAAAAGAAGATAGTTCATTAATCAATTCATAATTAATTATACACCAACCATCAGATTTATCATATATAATTTGAGCATATTCATCACCTTCAGAATTGGCGAAGTAAATTGAACCCCCTCTTTTAATCTGAATAAAATCCTGATTATCCAAGTACTTAAAGATTACCTTTTCTCGTTGTGATTCTGTAATTAAGTATTTCATTGTATATAAATATTATTAATCAGGTATTATCAACTGTTCCAATTCAAAGTATTCAAGGTTGGAGGTATCGGTTACCTTCATTTGTAGGGTATTCTCAGCCAAGAAAGGAATAAGCGATGCCGCGATAGGGTATCGGTTACCTTCATTTGTAGGGTATTCTCAGCCCATTTACCGATAACTTCTTCAGAATCAGATTCTTCCAAAGAAAAGAAAGAAGAAATTAGTATAATTAAATCTTCATCTATTCCGCACCAACCATCCTCTTTATTATATCTGATTTGAGCATATTCATCACCTTCGGAATTGGCAAAGTATATATTATCGCGCGTCTCAATCTTAATAAAGTCCTGATTGTTAAGATAACGAAAGATTACCTTTTCTCGTTGTGATTCTGTTATAAGATATTTCATTACATATAAATATTAATTAATTAGAATGTAAGAATTTAAGTAACGCTCTAATATAATCGGAACGTTTTGCGTAGAATTCAGTATCATTACCATACTGTAAAAACTCATCACCATTATGTTTATCAATGAACTTTTCAAGTAATTCAAAAGCGTAGTCATCTCTGTCGGCAGAATCTTCAAAATCCTCGTCATCCATAATGTAGTCATAATCATCCTTAAGTCCTTTTAGTTCATCCATTGTAAACCTTCTAACTAAAAATGTGTCTAATTGTGATTCTGTTATAAGATATTTCATAATATTAATCTTACATCTATTGTTATGCCGTGAACAGCATATGGGGCGAAACCTGTGTATGGATTAAGTCCGCTTGTTTTAATACCCAAAAAATTCTTTATCGTCTTTCTAATCTCACGTTCTAAATTTAATTCCTTTAGTTTACCAAGATTATAATGATTAGGGTTGGTTATGTATGAATCATCAATATGAGAAAAGTAAACATCAATTAACATCTCATCATCATATTCACTCTTACTAACTTTAATCTCGTCAGGAGAGTATAATGTATTAATTAGTTTTACAATTGCATTAACTTTATTCTCAATCTTCATATGATAATAAATACAAAGATAATAACAATTATTGATTTAAGACCTGTTCCATCACATAATTCATTACAGACATTTCTACATCCGTTGTACATTCCTTATAATTTAATACTTCTTCCACTCCTCTTGTGAAGGGACCAGAATATGCTTCCATTGTAGATACCTTATGATTTAATACCTCTTCTACCTCAATTCTTCCAACGTAATCAAGTGAATCGGTTGTGGATACCTTATGATTTAATACTTCTTCCACCAATGAATGCTCGGGGTATTTGAGAATGGTAGTTGTAGACACCTTAACATTATGACTTAATACCTCTTCCACCCCGCTGGAATGGATAGATAAGCTCGGTGTTGTTGTGTTTACCTTATGATTTAAGACCTCTTCCACCGTCACTCCATTTACATAAACGAGTTTGTTGGTTGTAGATACCTCACTATTTAATACATCTTCCACCATCATGCTTTCAACACCGCTGCCTGTCACGGTTGTGTATACCTTATTATTTAATACCTCTTCCACCTGCTTCAATCCGTCTCCAAAGTCGCCTTCTGTTGTGGATACCTTATTATTTAATACCTCTTCCACCCAAGAAGATAGAACAGGACAAAAATCATCCGAACTCATGGAGAATATTTGAAAAAACGAATTAAAAAAATCATATCTCCACCATAAAGTACCTGACTTATCAAGTTCAAGGTACCAATGTTTATTATCCCTATTAATAAACCATATAGACCCATTATAAGGAATAATCTCACAATCACCTAACTCTCTATATAGGTGTTTAAAAATAAGTTGTTTTAATCTATCTGTAATAACCATAAAGCAAATATAGTAAGAAATTATGAATTAAACAAACTCATTCCCCCATTCCACTATCGTGTCGTTCCATTCCCCTAGCGGGTCATTACACTAATGGGTTCATTCATTTGTTTAATTCATAATTTCCCCTATTGTATGAATCTATAATTAACGTACAACACTAATCTATAATAATTCCCCCATAATGAAAGACACCTCAGTTCCCCTCGGGTCAGGACACATAGTATGAAGGGACATAACATATTACTGTTAATGGTATTGTACCCCATCGGGATAATGAAATACCCTAAAGGGTATATAAGATTATATGAGTATACCTGTTAGGGTATAACATATATAGTGGAATGTGAAGGGGACAATACGAAACATATCTGTTATGTCAGGTTAAACCTGACTATAGTGATATGAAACATATGTCCCACTTTTTACCACCACTATAATTGTCCATATCATGTGTCTATATGGTAAGGGGAAATCTTAAAAACCTCATTATATTCGGGTCAAGAACCCCGTTGAAGACACTATAAAATACACTTCCGTTGAAGGATTCTAAACAACTAAAGTCAGTCCACGCCACTTTA
>Ga0209188_1000914_pt1 | contig 25834 bp, 27 predicted proteins | sample C_130625_EF_Meta_FD_187307 | JGI IMG/M metagenome (GOLD analysis project Ga0209188, IMG submission 187307) | Freshwater microbial communities from Lake Croche, Canada to study carbon cycling - C_130625_EF_MetaG (SPAdes) (version 2) | ecosystem: Environmental > Aquatic > Freshwater > Lake... | reverse complement strand
AATACTACATCTTTTGCTGCCATGTTAATTCCTTTCTACTGAATATGAAGCTTATTTTTGAACAACGGCCATGATGTCTTCTTCACGCATTACGAGAAGTTCATCACCATCAACTTTTACGGTTTGTCCGGCGTATTTGCCAAACAACACACGATCACCAACTTTAACGTCGACGTTAATGTGCTTACCAGAGTCATCTTTTTTACCTGGACCAACAGCAAGTACTTCACCTTGATCTGGTTTTTCTACAGCATTGTCAGGAATAACAATACCTGAAGCAGTTTTTGTTTCGTTATCTAAACGTTTGATGATCACACGATCATGCAAAGGACGTAAGTTCATGCATTCTCCTCAATTAAAAAATAAATTTACAAATCTCATATCAACTTTGGCGAAGTTTGTTAGCACTCTACCCCATTGATTGCTAACAAAGTATAGAGAGACTTTGAAAACTTTGCAAGTTCAGCTATATTTTTTGTCTTTAATTAATATAAATATTTGATTACATTGGATTAATTAATTAATCATTTCAGTAATGTATTACTTGATGAATATTCGCATTCGTCGTTTTGTAATTGACGTTAACTTTAAGTTATGGGTTAATCGTGAACATATTTACTGATTATGAAAGAAAACATGACAAACGGTTATTCAATAGCGGAACGCACACCTCCCCTCAAAGAGGAAATCAAAGCTTTAGAAGGTATTCCGACATCCATTCTGAGTGATAGTCTTGGACGTTATTTAGTTGCTAAGCAAATATTACCCATCAACAAAAAACCTATTCAGATTTGCGCCAATGCATTTACTGTTGAAGTTCGTTCTGGCGATAATTTAATGATTCATAAAGCCTTGCAAATGATCATGCCAGGAGACGCTTTAGTGATTTCTGGCGACGGTGAAATAGATCGTGCTTTATTTGGGGAAATACTTATGACAATTGCCAAAAAAAGAGGCGCAATTGCCGCAGTCGTCGATGGAGCAGTTCGTGATGTAGATGCTTTTGATCGTGAATCATTTCCATGTTGGGCAAGAGGTATCTCTTTGAGAGGTCCTTTTAAAGATGGCCCTGGAACAATTAATCAACCTATATATATTGGTGGAATGCTGGTTAATCCAGGAGATATTATTGTTGGTGATATCGATGGTGTTATCGCCATCCCAAGACATTTAGCTAAAGAAGCCATACTTCTTGGAAAAGAAAAGCAACAACAAGAAGAATCTACGATTGCCGCTATTTTGAATGGTAGCTATGACGACTCTTGGGTCGATAAAGTTTTGAAACAAAAGAATGCTCTTTAAACTAGTAATAGTGATAAGCTTTAAAAGTATTGTTGCAAATTAAAAATAAAGGTGCAAGGTTAATACCTCAGCACCTAAAATTCTGGAGACACTGTTCATGAAAAATAAAAACGTTATAGGTTTTCTATTTCTTTTTCTTTGCATCAATTTATCGGTCATTGCTCAAGAAGCATTCCCTAATAAACCAATTACCATTATTAATCCCAACCCACCAGGTGGCTTTGTTGATAATGTAGGTAGAAGTCTTGCTATTTCTTTACAAAAGATATTAAAGCAGCCGGTCCTCATCATTAACAAACCAGGAGCAAATGGATCAATCGGTCATGCCTTCGTCGCAAATGCCACTCCTGATGGATATACGCTCTTATTAACCTCGCCATCACTTGCAACACAACCCGCAATTGATGCGCTCTTTAATCGACAACCTTCTTATACACTCAATAAAATTGTCCCAATTGCACAGATTACTTCAGACCCAGCAATTATTTTGGTTAATCCAGATACCGGAGTTAAAACAATTCAAGAATTTATAAAAAAAGCATCAACTAGCAAAGATCATCTCGCTATTGCTTCCTCAGGTTCTTATGGCGCAACACACTTACCAATGGCAATGCTTGAAAATGCTACTGGAATAAAGTTAAAGCATATTCCCACAAGCGGTGGAGCTCCTGCAATTACTTTGGCTATAGGTGGACATGTCAATGCATTAGCCTCAGCTCCAAGCGTAGCCTATCCACAAGTTCAGTCAAATCGGCTTATTCCTATTGCGCAAACTGGGAGTAAAAGATCTGTGCCATTTCTCGATACTCCGACCTTAAAAGAGAGCAACATCAATGTTGAATATGCTTTATGGACCTCATTGTTTGCCCCTGCCAATATGCCACCCCAAATTCAACAACAAATAACTCAAGCGGTTAGGGAGGCTGTTCAAGATGAACAATTTAAACAAGCCATGGTAAAGGGCAGCTCGATTCAATCTTATTTGGATGGTGAGGAATTTAATACTTTTTGGAAATCTGAAGTAAAAAAACTTCAAGATACAGTTAAATTTATTGGCAAAATTGAAGAGTAGACCTAAATAAAACGATACTGATTAAAAACTAGATGAAATCTCTTATCAAAAGATAAATGAGCACAACTAATTGAATTAGATTAATCACCACACTTAATCCATGCAATAAACCAAATCGTTTTTTCAAATCATTATCTTTAGCATGATTAATACGCGGGGTTAAAACCCATAATGAAAATGCAAATAAAATACTGCACCCATAAGCACCGTAAATAATCATTTGATCCGTACTCGTAAGTGCGGCAATGAGGCAAAGAAAACCTAAAATGAGATAGTACTTAGGAAAAAATTTTCTGACGTAGGCGCTAGACCACTCTTTTGGTAAAACGGAGAAAACCGTTGGTGCAACTGCAATCGTAAAAAATATCATAATGCCAACGACTGCTGAGAGAATATATTGACTCATTTATTTAACTCTTGATAGAAAAGTATCATCATACGAAATTCATAAAGCCATTGTGCGGATAAGGTTTATTTTAAGAATTTACCTACCCTATTATCAGCATACGCCTCTTTTCTGAAGCCTGATATTTGAACTAGACTCAAAGCTCCTTTATCAACATGACTCAAGGAGCATATGAAAGAACATCAAGGTATCTACCAAAACCTAAGATATTGGCTTACAAAAAGAATACGTATTGAGCAACCGCAAAATAAAGATCTAAATTTTGAGGAGCAACTGATCTATCTTGATTCCATTTTTGAAAGTCAATCACAAGAATTTGCTGGTGCCATCTGCAATGATCTTCTTCAAAGTAATCCAACTTTGTATTTAAGACAATTTAAAAATGCTCTTGATAGTATTGCCTACTGGCATTGCCATGGGAGAGCAATCCAAACTTTTTTACCACTTCCAACGTCGATGTTACTGAGCAAAGAATTTGTGCTTGAATATGAACAATATTTGATGGCATCTCAACTTCCTGTTGGATTAATTAGGGTGCCTTTGCTAGATTACAGAAATTTAGAAATGTCACTGATTGAATATCAACTATTACAACTTCAACGTTTAGGACTAATCTTAGAACTCAAAAACTTCTCTGGTAGTGACGCAGAATTAGTTTGGCTCAATTCAAATTTATTTAAAGGTGTGCATATTTCTATTGGATTTGTTAGAGCAGCCATGATGACAAGTCTTTCTAAAGAAAGATTCGATGATCTTATGATCACTTGTAAGAGCCAAAATCACCATACTTATGTCGAGGGTATTTCTTTAGTTCATGATTTCAACTTTGCCAAGGAAAATGAAGTTCAATTTTGTTATGGACCACTCATGATGCCCCCTGTATCGAAACACCAACTTTTAAAAATTACTATTAGCCAACTTAATCAATCATTTCAATCTTCCCCCAAAAAGAAAACTCATCATGGGAAATAACAATGCTTACAAAAGTATTACTGGTAGATGATCATCCAACGATGTTACTCGCTCTACGAACGCTTTTTAGCCATCAAGTGCCATTTGACATACTTGGATTTGCACATGATGGTGAGTCTTGCTTAACTCTCACTAAAAACTTAGAGCCACAAATGATTGTTTTAGATCTAGACTTGCCGAACACAGATGGTTTTGATCTGATAGGTAAATTAAAAAAGATGAACCCTCTAATCAAGATCTTAATATTGTCGAGTCATGAAGAAAAAGTATATGGAAATCGCGTTCGATCTCTCGGGGCACAAGGTTTCGTTAACAAGTCTGCTTCTGGAAAAATTATTATTACTGCAGCTATTGCAGTTTCTCAAGGTTATACCTTTTACACAGCTAACACGAACTGTATTATTCAAGACAGCGATCATCATAAGCTAGAGCGCATCTCTGATAGAGAGTTTCAGGTACTTAAACTCTTGGGTAAAGGATTTAGTAATTCTGAAATTTCTGAGCAGTTATATATCAGTAATAAAACAGTTGCCACCTACAAAAGCCGACTGTACGTCAAACTCGCCGTGAATAATATCGCTGACTTAATCAGCTTTTGTAAACAAAATAAAGTGTGTGATTAAGGAATCATATTTTTGATCAATCTAATTCGACTTAATTCATCTCTTCTCGTGCTCGCCACTTTTTTTATAGGACTATATCTCTATACCAGTCTAGAAAATGGTATTTATTTTGAGACATACCCTAGATGGTCTTCATTGTTCTTTAGTGTATCTTGGGTAATCACACTAATTGTTTTTTTTGTGAGATTACAGTTTTTAAAAAAGTATCGATTATTACCGAGCAATAATCGCCTAATTTCTGATCTTGAAATGCATCATTGTGCAAATAAGATAAGCTCTGAAAAATCAGATTTTATTGCGACGATTAGCCATGAGATACGCAATCCTCTTCAGGCAATTATAGGTACTCATGAATTATTAATTAAGGATGAAAGTATTAGCTATGAAAGTAAAGCCCTCATTAAAGGGGCTTACAACACATCTAAATCATTATTGAACATGCTTAATCAAGTATTAGATTTAAGCAAAATTGAGTCTGGGAAAATTGAATTGACTCAAGAACCCACCTGTTTAATTGAGTTATTAAATGATTTAATACAATCCTTTCAAGGCCTTTGTGATAAGAGCTCCAATACCCTCAAAATTCATCTAGACCCTCTAATTGCCCCTAGCCTGTTGATCAATAGCACGAGCCTCAAACAGGTGCTTGGTAATTTAATATCAAATGCTATTAAATTTACTAATCATGGAACCATTTTTCTTTCTGTAAACGTCATGAACGACACCCATGCTGAACAACTCATCCAGTTCCAAGTAATTGATACTGGTTGCGGTATCCCAGAAGATGATATAGCTCGGATTGTTCATCCTTATGAAAGATCTCAAATCAATCATCTTCATGAAATTCCTGGAACAGGTCTCGGGCTTTCGATTTCATCGTCCCTACTTCGTTCAATGCAAAGTCACCTTCATTTAGAGAGTAAACCACATTTTGGAACTTCTGCTTCATTTAGATTGCGACTCAATAGAACCTCCCTATCGCCAATATCAAAATGTCATGACTCAAAAAAATTTCTAGCACATGAATACAAAAATTATTTTTTGGGTAAATCTGCTCTCATCGTCGATGATTACCCAGCATGTAGAGAGGTTATTAGCCAACAATTACATTATTTGGGGTTTCACTGCATACAAGCAGATCAAGCAAATGATGGTCTTTCAATATTAGAAAATCACTCTATTGATCTAGTTATTACTGATGAGTTCATGCCGAATATCAATGGTCGTCAATTTGCTTCAATCATTAGTAAACAACATCCAAAAGTAAAAATTATCATTCTGACTGGTGATTCACAATTTATAACTAAATTAAGTAGTGAAGAAATCACATTAATTAGCTCTTTCATGATTAAACCCGTTGAACTCAAGGAGCTCTTTGAAGCACTAAAAATCATTTTTATTTCTAATGATTTTCACTGGGAGTTTAACCATCTTCTCGAATTTACTAATCAAAATATAGAAGCCGCTTATGCACTTTTAGAATCCGTTCTCAAAACCCAAAAAGAACTTACCCAAGAACTTCAAGCGCATTTAAATCTTGCAGATCTTGCGCAATTAAAGCCTCTATGCCATAAAATTTTAGGTGGTGCAAAATTAATTAACGCACAGTACTTGATGCTTCATTGTCAAAAAATTGAACGCTCAGAAGAGGCAATCCAACGAACACTTGTTCGGCCTATTTATCAAGAGTTAATTCGACTCAATCATCAAATACAGAGGTTTCTAGAGAAAAATCATTCGAATATGATTTAATGTTACATAATAAATTTATATACAGGGAGACAAAATGTCCAAAAAAATAATGCTGATTACTGGGGGTAGTAGAGGAATCGGTGCAGAAATTGCAAAGCTTGCAGCGAACAATAATTACCATGTGGTTGTTAATTACACGCATAGTCAAGATACCGCAAATGCCCTCGTTGCTACCATCCATAACCATGGTGGCTCAGCCGTTGCAATTCAAGCAGATTGCTCTAAAGAGTCTGAAATTGAACGCCTTTTTAAAGAAATTGATCAAATTGGAACGATTGATTGTTTGATAGCTAACGCTGGAATTATTGGTGGTCAAAACCCAATCTCTCAAACAACAGAAAAACAATTAAAAGAGTTATTTGACATTAATGTGATCGGCTTAATTATTTGCGTTCGTGAGGCAGTAAAAAGAATGTCGACTGAACTCGGTGGACAGGGCGGAAAAATTGTTTTGATGTCCTCAGTGGCTGCAAGAACCGGTGGCATTGCCCAAGAGATTCATTATGCGTCCTCAAAAGCAGCAGTCGATGGTTTTTGTTTGGGGCTAGCCAAAGAAGTTGGTAACGCTGGAATTCGCGTCAATGCCGTCCGACCCGGATTAATTGGTACCTCCATCCATGATGTTCATGGCGGCATGGAAGTTATTCAAAAATGGGCTGCAGGTGTGCCCATGGGTAGAGTTGGTTTACCCGAAGAAGTTGCTCAAACAGTTCTTTGGTTATGTTCAGATGCGTCCAGCTATGTTCACGGCGCCCTGATTGATGTCTCTGGCGGTCGCTAATAGCTTCCGGGATAAAGGATGCTCTGACTAACTTGTCGAACATCCTTTAAACCACAAAATGCCATGGTCAAGTCTAATTCTTTAGCAATAATTTCAAGAGCCTTCGTCACTCCAGCCTGACCCATCGCACCTAAACCATATATATAAGAGCGGCCAATTAATGTGCCGGTCGCTCCTAAAGCTAGCGCTTTAATCACATCCTGTCCTGATCGTACGCCACTGTCTAACCAAATTTCTACTTGCGAACCTACAGCATCCACAATCGCAGGTAAAGCTTCTATGGTTGAAGGTGCTCCGTCTAATTGTCGGCCACCATGATTGGAGACAATAATTGCATCGGCACCAACCGCAACAGCCAACTTTGCATCCTCAGGATCCATAATCCCTTTCAGTATTAATTTACCACCCCATTGTTTTTTTATTTGAGCTACTTCATTCCAATCAAGACTTGGATCAAATTGACTTGCTGTCCAAGCGCCAAGTGAACTCATATCATCGACACCATCTACGTGACCAACAATATTTCCAAACTGTCTATTCTTAGTTTGAAGCATGCCTAGACACCAACTGGGCTTTGTTAATAGATTAATCATATTGCCAATGGTCGGTTTCGGCGGTGCCGATAAACCATTTTTTAAATCTTTATGTCTTTGACCTAAAATTTGTAAATCTAAAGTAACAACTAAAGCAGAACAATTAGCTACTTTCGCCCTTTCAATCAAGCTACTCACAAATTTTTTGTCACGCATGACATATAGTTGGAACCAAAAGGGATGCTGGGTATGTTTGGCCACTTCTTCCATGGAGCATATGCTCATAGTAGATAAACAAAATGGCACACCAAACTCTTTCGCAGCTTTAGCGGCTAAGATTTCTCCATCAGCATGTTGCATACCCGTCATACCAACTGGTGCCAAAGCAACAGGCATTGAAACTGGCAGACCTAACATGGTAGATGCAATACTTCGATCATCAATATTGATAGCAACCCTTTGTCTAAATTTTATTTTAGAAAATTCAGTTTCGTTTGAGCGATAAGTGCCCTCGGTCCACGACCCAGAATCTGCGTAATCGTAAAACATTCTAGGAGCACGTTTTTCGTGCAAGACTCTTAAATCTTCAATATTGGTAATGATTGACACAATAACTCCTTATTGACTGCTCCTCATTTCGAAGCTAACTTTTAGGAATTTTAATCGATTAGATGATTCACCTGATCTTTGAATGCTTTTCCCGGAATAAAACGAATCGCAACAGATTCCGCTATCTCAATGGGGTTTCCTGTTTTGGGGTTTCTCCCGACTCGAGCTGATCTTGTTTTAACTGCAAACGTACCAAAGCCTGATAGCTGAACTGACTCTTGGTTTATCAACTGTTTTTCTATAATTTCGAGCAGAACCTTTAAAACTTCTTCACCTTTAGTTTGTGAAATATCCGCACCTAATGCAATTGCCTCCGCAAGGTCATTTTTATTCATGGTTTAACCCTTTATTTATTATTAATTTCATGCTATCAAACTTTTGGAGGAGATTCAAAGAACTTTTTAAGTTTTTTTCGAAATTTAATCCCGAATTGCTTCAGAAAAGTAACTTAAACTAGTACTTCCCATATCAAGACTTTTAAGCCAATGAATTTATTAAGATTTACTGCTACGTGCACAATGAGCTTGGTGGTGTTTTTTTGTTATTTTTTATCAGCCACTCCTATACTCGCCAATGAAATTTTACCTATCGGCGTAAAAAAAGCACTGCACAGTTCAAAGATTCCTGAATCCGCTCTTGGGTTTAATGTTATTTCGATTGGAAAACTACATCCGCAACCCAATCAACATAGTTGGAATGCGCAGTCCCCAATGAACCCTGCTTCGACCATGAAGCTTTTAACAACTGTTGCGGCATTAGATATTCTTGGTCCTCAGTATCGCTGGAAAACTAATTTTTATACTACTAGCTTGATTGAACAAGGGGTTTTAAATGGTAATCTCATTATTCAAGGATTTGGGGACCCCAAATTGGTGCCTGAACAATTATCAGTGATCTCTCAAAATCTGAAGCAACTTGATTTACAAGAGATTCAGGGTAATCTCATTTTAGATCGCTCAGTTTATGCAAGCTCAATTAAACAATCAGCACCCCAGGATGGGGAATCCTCCAGAACCTATAACGTTATACCTGATCCATTGTTATATGCGTTTCAAACACTATCTTTTAGGATTTTCAACAACAATGGGCAATTCGATGTTACATATACTCCCCGTTTGGCAGGTTTACGAATTATTAATCAAATACAAGAAATAAAAGGTGCCTGTGGCGACTGGACCAAAAATCTAAAAATTGAAATTCGTAAAATAAATGATGAAGAATGGAATGCTATTTTTGTCGGTAAATTATCAATTAACTGCCCTGATATTGCATGGAATTCAGTATCAATCGATTCAAATAATTTCTTAAAGCAAGGTATCTTAGCTTCATTTGAAGACTCAGGTATTGTTTGGAAAACTCACCCTCAAATTATTGAATCTGAAGTTCCAAGTAACGCCAAACTCTTACTATCTCATCAGGGAACGTCTCTGACGGATGCCGTAAAAGATATCAACAAATATTCCAATAACGTAATGGCACGACAAGTGCTCCTGACAATTGGACTAGAAAAAGGAAATCGACCAACATCCACAATAGATAGTATTCGGATCGTTAAAGATTGGCTAAGAAGGTCTAAATTAAACTTTCCAGAGCTAGTTGTTGAAAATGGCTCCGGCTTATCAAATATCGAAAGAATTTCTCCTCAAAGTATGACAAGTCTTCTCAATTTCGCAGTGAGTACAAAAAATAATGAGATTTTTATTAACTCTCTACCGATTGCGGGGGTCGACGGCACAATGAAGAACCGTTTGCTTGATCGTCTTAAAAAACTTTGGTCTGCGAACTCTCCTGAAACCATTTTTACGCCTGATCTTAGTCTTCCTAATGGACTTCAAAAAACAGGTGCTTATATGAAAACTGGCACTTTACAAACTGTTCGAGCAGTCAGTGGTTATGTGGTGAGTAAGACGGGTAAAGTTTACGCCGTCTCCTCCATGGTCAACCATCAAAATGCGAGTACGGGAGGGACTGCTATCAACGACGCATTACTTCATTGGGTATTAGATGACTGCCGTTCAGATTATTGAACCCCGGAACCATAAACAGCTCTGGTTAGTCGATCCTGAATCCCGGACCATTCAGTACCACTCGGTAGTTTATGAATAATAATTTTTTGATATCCCTTTTGATCAAGGTCTCTTAGTAATTGATACATCTGTTTTGCAACTACATGAGGATCGAGCGGAATATGAATCCAATCGATGGAGCTTGTGGCCCATTTATTTTTTAATATATCGATATCTAAAAATGTAACTACGGCGACCTTTTGATTACTGATATCTTCAACATGTAATTGACTAACATCCATTGATATTAATTGAGTATGTGGCGCATAGTGCCCTAACATTCCTCCTGAATGACGTATGGCATTATCTTTTTGACCTAACTTCTCAAGACCTAAAGTTGTACAAATATCCCTCTCTAAAATCATCCCTGGTCTCAATATTATCGGCCCGATTTGATCTACTCGCGATAAGTCCAAAATAGTTGATTCAATACCTACGTCACAACTGCCACCATCCAAAATCATTAATTCATAATCAGTTTCACTATCTCGAAACTCATCTAGAACATGTTGTGCAGTCGTTGGTGAAATACGCCCAAAACGATTCGCTGATGGAGCAACAAGACCTCCCTTAAATGCCTGTAAAATTTCGATTGTCCAAGGATGTCTCGGGGCACGTATTGCAACAGTCTCTTGCCCTCCAGTAATCAAGTGAGATACTTGCTTCGCTTTTTTTAAAACAAGAGTTAAAGGGCCTGGCCAATACTGTTTCGCTAGAAGGATGGCTTCTGGTGGAACATCATGAGCCCACTCTGATAACTTAGCCTCCCAAAAATTCTCTATAGATTGCTCTAATAAAGGTGGCGCTATATGCACGATAAGGGGATGCGTTTCAGGTCGATTTTTTAGTTTAAATATTCTTTTGATAGCCTTCTCATCAGTTGCATTGGCGGCAAGACCATAGACTGTCTCCGTCGGTATAGCTATCAATTGCCCCTGCACAATACACTCAACAATCTTGTTAGTAGAAATTTCGTTGGCCGAAAAAATACGCGCACTCACTGATTATTGTCTCGAGGCTAAAATACCCAGAATATCCATTGCTTGTTTCGCGTCCATTAGGGCTTGATCTACAGAATCAGCAATAAAGTTAATATGTCCCATCTTACGCCCAATTTTTGGTTCTGATTTGCCATACAAGTGTAGTTTTGCAAAAGGCATTGCTAATATTTTTTCCCAATCGGGAGATCTGATTTCATTGGTGTTTTTATCAAACCAAATATCTCCCAATATATTGAGCATGACTACTGGAGACATTAATCGTGAATTTCCTAATGGGAGCTTTGCTAAACTTCTGACTTGCTGTTCAAATTGATTCGTTAAACACGAGTCTAAGGTGTGATGTCCGGAATTATGTGGTCTTGGAGCAATCTCATTTACTACGAGTGATCCATTTTTTAATACAAAAAACTCAATACAAAGAACACCAACATACTCCAGTTGGCGAATGATGGTGTGAGCTGCTAAATGAATTTTTTCTTGTAGCTCTTTAGTTAGATTTGGTGCAGGGACCATACTAAGGTGCAAAATACCGTTCTCATGAATATTTTGTGCAATGGGCAACAAATGAGTCTCGTCGTTATCGCCTCTGGCAATGATTGCAGATAGTTCAAATGCTAAATCCAACTTTTTCTCAAGTACACACGAAACTTTCCCTAAAGTATTCCATGCTTGTTTCAACTCATTAAGATTTTGAACGCGTTGTTGCCCTTTGCCGTCATATCCAAGTTGCGCTGTTTTAAGTATTCCAGGAAATAGCGATTCTTGAACGGTTTCAACTTGCTCATCACTTGCTATTACCGCATAATCCACAGGCCCAATACCCATCAAAGTTTGGCAAGTTTTTAAAAATTCTTTTTCCTTAATGCGATGTTGGGCAATCGATACAGCAAAACTTTTCGGCGCAACAAATACACCTTGCTTAATTAAATAATCAATCGTATTGGCTGGTACATTCTCAAATTCAGTACTAATCGCATCACATAGCTGAGCCATATGATAAAGAGCATCTTCATCGTCGTACTCTGCAAGTAAATGCTCTTGAGCAATTTGCCCAGCCGGACTATTTGGATCAGGATCTAATACGCATACTTGATAACCTAAATCTTGCGCAGCTTGAACAAAGTATCTACCCAGTTGCCCACCACCTAAGATACCTAAGAAGGCAGGGGGATATAAAGGCCAAACGATATTACTCATCAATATTTAAGGTAAGGTCATTTGCTTGGCTTTATTCGTTTGCGATTCACGAAAAGCCAGTAATTTATGCTGTAAAGTTTCAGAATAAAGTGCTAGATTGGCAATCACATGCAAAGCGGCATTAGCAGCGCCCGCTTCCCCAATCGCAAATGTAGCTACAGGGATTCCTTTAGGCATTTGCACTATCGATAACAAGGAGTCCTCACCCTTTAAATATTTTGATGGCACAGGCACTCCATATACTGGAACGATTGTTTTCGCAGCTAACATACCAGGCAAATGGGCCGCACCACCGGCTCCTGCAATAATCGCTTTTAATCCTCGGCTATGAGCATTTTCTGCATAGGCATACATTTCATCTGGCATGCGATGGGCCGATAAAACTTGTCTTTCATGAGGAATTTCAAACTCAGCCAAAATCTGAGCTGCATATGACATCACATCCCAATCAGAGTTTGAGCCCATCACAACCCCAACGATGGGCGATACTGTTTGACTCTTTAATGGTTCACTCATATGCTCTCCGAATATACATATATTATGATTGGGTAAGTATGGTAAGTGCCTCTTGATACTTTGCGGCGGTTTGTTCAATCACGCTGTCTGGCAAATGTGGTGCAGGTGCTTTTTTATTCCAAGGTTGGCCATCAATCCTGACAGACTCTAACCAGTCCCTAACAAATTGTTTATCAAATGATGGGGGATTTTGCCCAACAACATAAGAGCTCGCTGGCCAAAAACGTGAAGAATCTGCGGTAAGTATTTCATCCATCAAAATCATTTGACCACCGTCATTCAAGCCAAATTCAAATTTAGTATCGGCAATTAAGATCCCCTTACTCGCCGCAAACTTAGAAGCCTCTTTGTATAACTGAATACTGATATCTTTCATTTGCTCGGCAAGGGGTTGACCAATACGACGAATCACTTCATCAAAATCAATATTCTCATCATGGTCACCTAAATCTGCTTTTGCTGCAGGAGTAAAAATTGGCTCTTTTAATTGTTGAGCATTTTGTAAACCAATTGGCAGTTTTACACCACAAACTTCGCCAGTAGCTTGATAGTCTTTCCAGCCACTACCGGATAAATAACCACGAACAACGGCTTCAACTAGAATGGGTTTGAGTCGTTGAACAACAATCGCCCTACCACGCACTTGGTCAACTTCATTGGGCTGGACAACTGTCTCAGGTTCTATGCCCGTTAAATGATTGGGTACTAGATGTTTTAAACGCTCAAACCAAAAATTAGCCATTTGATTTAATACAATACCCTTGCCAGGAATTGGCTCTTGCATGACTACATCAAATGCGGATAATCGATCTGTTGTAACCATCAATAGGTACTGATCATTTACTGCATAAATATCCCTCACCTTACCTTTAGAAATCAAAGGTAAGGATTGAATTGAGGTTTCTAAAAGGGATTGCATATTTATCTAACTAATTGAGCAAGTTCACCAGAATTATATTTTTCGACCATTTTATCTAAACTAATTGGCTTAATTTTTGATGCCTGTCCTTCACATCCAAAAGATAAGAAACGTGCTTTACAAATGAGTTTTGCAGCTTCTCGCGCTGGCTTTAAGTAATCACGTGGATCAAATTTAGAGGGGTTTTGATGTAAATATTGACGAATTGCTGCAGTCATCGCCAATCGAATATCTGTATCAATATTGACTTTACGAACTCCATTTTTAATGCCTTCTTGAATTTCTTCTACAGGTACACCATAGGTTTCTTTCATATCACCACCAAATTCGCGAATCACTTCTAGAAGTTCTTGGGGAACTGATGAAGAACCATGCATCACTAAGTGTGTATTGGGAATGCGTTGATGAATTTCACGAATGCGATCGATGGCTAATGTATCCCCTGTAGGCTTTTTACTAAATTTATAAGCGCCGTGACTTGTGCCAATCGCAATTGCTAAAGCGTCACATTGTGTCTGTTTAACAAAGTCAGCCGCTTGTTCTACATCAGTTAACAACTGTTCTCTGGTCATCGTACCTTCAGCACCGTGACCATCTTCTTTATCACCCTTCATTGTCTCTAAAGAACCTAAAACACCTAACTCAGCTTCTACCGTGACGCCAATTGAGTGCGAAAACTTCACAACTTCTTGAGACACCTGTACGTTGTATTCATAACTTGCAACTGTTTTTCCATCGCCCATCAAGGAACCATCCATCATCACGCTTGTAAAGCCACTTTTAATTGCAGCCATACAGACAGCCGGACTCTGTCCATGATCTTGGTGCATAACCACCGGAATATCTGGATAAGACTCAATTGCAGCTTCAATTAAATGTCTTAAAAAAGCTTCACCAGCATATTTTCTCGCGCCAGCGGATGCTTGCATAATGACGGGCGCTCCGACCTCTTGGGCAGCAGACATAATAGCTTGTACTTGCTCTAAATTATTAACATTAAATGCAGGGATGCCGTATCCCTGTTCTGCTGCATGATCTAATAGTTGTCGCATTGATACTAAAGGCATGATTTCTCCATAAAATTTTATTTAACTTTGATGATTTTAAGGGTATTTGTCCCGCCTGCTTGCCCCATTGGTTCACCAACAGTTAAAGCCACCATGTCGCCAGGTTTTACTACACCCTTACTTAATAACAATTGTTCAACTTCTTGAAGTGCTGTATCTCTGTCGGCACTAACATCTATTTGTAATGGCGTTACATTACGATACATCGCCATTGCCCGTTGTGTTTCAACTCTTTTCGTTAGGGCAAAAATAGGTATATGAATTTTATGCCGACTCATCCAAAGAGCTGTAGATCCTGATTCTGTTAACGCAGCAATCGCTTTTACATTTAAATGATAAGCCGTGAATAGCGCCCCTAAAGCAATCGATTGGTCGATGCGCGTAAACGTCTGATCTAAGAAATCAGCGTCTAATGTCACTGCTTCAGACTTTTCAGCCGCAAGACAAATCGCCGCCATTTGCTCGACAACTTTTACCGGAAAGAGTCCTGTTGCCGTTTCTGCAGATAACATCACCGCATCTGTGCCATCCAAAACAGCGTTTGCAACGTCACTTACCTCAGCCCTAGTTGGAATTGGGCTAGTAATCATCGATTCCATCATTTGCGTAGCAGTTATCACGAACTTATCAGCCTCGGTAGCTAAGCGAATCATTCTTTTTTGTAATGCAGGAACCGCTGCATTACCAACTTCAACAGCCAAATCTCCTCTAGCAACCATAATGCCATCAGACGCCATAATAATTTCTTCTAAAACTCCAGGTTCGATCGCTTCTGCTCTCTCGATTTTTGCAATTAAGCGAACTTCATGATTTTTTGCAACACAATGTGCCTGAGCAAGTTCTCTAGCCAATTGCATGTCTTGGGCATTTTTAGGAAAACTTATTGCAATAAAGTCCACGCGCATATCAATCGCAGTTGCTAAATCTTCAATGTCTTTTTCAGTTAAAGCCGGTGCTGTTAAACCTCCACCAGCACGGTTAATCCCTTTATTATTGGATAGTTCACCACCCATTTCTACTTCAGTATGAATACACTCTCCAACAATTTTTTCTACACGAAGAACAATTAAGCCGTCATTGAGAAGTAATTGGTCGCCAGCAATGACATCTCTGGGTAAGTTTTTATAATCTAAACCAACTTGTGCTGAGTTACCGATTGCACAATTGGCATCTAATAAAAATTTTTGGCCAACCTCTAATTGAACTTTGCCATTCTCAAATTTACCCACCCGAATTTTTGGGCCTTGTAAATCCGCCATGATGGCAATTTCTTTTCCAACTTCTCGAGATATATCCCTAACCAATTGCGCGCGATCCCTATGGTCTTGAGCAACTCCGTGCGAAAAATTTAACCGCACAACATCAACCCCAGCTATGATGATCTGCTTTAAAACATCTGGCTTTGTAGTTGCAGGACCTAAAGTGGCGACAATTTTGGTAGCACGAGACAAACTCATTCAGTAGCTCTTTCTTGAAGTATTGCAATGGCAGGCAAAACTTTGCCCTCTAAAAACTCTAAAAACGCACCGCCACCAGTAGAAATATAACCAACTTGTTTTTCAATTCCATATTTAGCAATTGCCGCAAGAGTATCTCCACCACCAGCCACTGAAAATCCTGGACTATGCGCGATTGCAGCGGCCAGCATCTTAGTGCCGCCGCCAAATTGATCAATCTCAAAAACACCTACTGGGCCATTCCATAAAATCGTACCTGCATGCGCAATCATTTGTGATAATCGCGCGGCTGTTTTAGGGCCGATATCTAAAATCATGTCATCGCTGGCAACTTCATGGGAGGCAACGGTATTCGCACGAGCTAAAGGGGAAAGCTCATTGGCAACAATCACGTCCTCTGGAATGGGTACTGAGGCTCCTCGTTGGTGCATGATTTTCATGATTTCTTTAGCTTGATCAACTAAATCAGGTTCTGCTAAAGATAGACCAATTGGCAAACCGCTTGCGAGCATAAAGGTATTAGCGATTCCTCCACCTACAATTAATTGGTCCACTTTCTCTGCAAGTGTTTTTAAGATGGATAGTTTTGTTGAAACCTTTGAACCAGCAACGATAGCTACCAATGGTCTTTTGGGATCATTTAGAGCAAAAGATAAGGCATCAATTTCAGCTTCCATTAGTGGGCCAGCACAAGCAATCGGCGCAAACCTTGCCATTCCATGGGTAGTCGCCTCAGCACGATGAGCTGTTCCAAAAGCATCATTGACGTAAACATCACAAAGTTGTGCCATTTTTTTGGACAACTCAAGATCATCTTTTTTTTCACCGACATTACCACGGCAATTTTCTAAAAGAACTATTTCGCCTGGTTTAACTTGAAAATCTCCAGAAACCCAATCTGAAATTAAAGCCACTTTTCTACCTAATAGCTCTGCTAATCGATCTGCTACTGGAGCTAAAGAATCGGCAGGTTGTAGATTGCCCTCAGTCGGTCTTCCTAAATGTGATGTGACCATGACTGCCGCACCCGCATCTAATGACATCTGAATTGCGGGAATGGAGGCTGTTATGCGGGTGTCTTCAGTAATTTTTCCTGAGGCATCTTGCGGAACATTTAAGTCAGCGCGAATAAAAACTCTTTTTCCAGCAAGGCGGTTTTGTGAAGCTAAGTCAGATAATCGATTGACTTTAAGGGTGGTGGAATGAATCATAGGTGGTTATTAATCAATTAAATACAGCGAATTGGTTCAATAAATCATCATACAGGATGATTAAAGCGTCATATTCATAAAAAATACTTTATAGGCACAAATTGACTATAGTTTCTTTGCCTGTTTTACAATAAGTATTCTTCATATGTCCGCTAAGGAAATTATAAATGTCAATGTCTGATCGTGATGGTTTTATTTGGTTTAATGGCAAATTAGTTGATTGGCGTGATGCCAATATTCATGTCCTAACCCATAGTCTGCATTATGGTATGGCTGTATTTGAGGGTGTTAGGGCCTATAAAACAGATCAAGGACCGGCTATTTTCCGTCTTGACGAGCATACTAAGCGTTGGTTTAACTCTGCTAAGATTTTCCAAATGGAAATGCCTTATTCCCAAGAAGAGCTTATGAAGGCTCAATTAGAAGTTATTAAGGCCAATCAATTAGAGTCTTGTTATCTGCGTCCAATCGCCTGGATTGGCTCTGAAAAGTTAGGCATTTCCCCAAAGGGTAATCAAATCTTAGTCTCTATTGCCGCTTGGCAATGGGGCGCTTACCTGGGTGAAGATGGTCTCAATAAGGGTATTCGCGTCAAAACGTCTTCCTTTAGTCGTCATCACGTTAACGTTTCCTTAGTTCGTGCCAAAGCTTCCGGCTATTACATTAACTCCATCCTTGCCAACCAAGAGGTGACAGCACATGGATACGATGAAGCTCTTCTCCTAGATACTGATGGTTACGTCTCAGAAGGGTCTGGAGAAAATGTATTTATTGTCCGTGATGGCGTTATTTACACGCCAGACTTGGCTTCTTGCCTTGCAGGTATTACGCGCGACTCAATTATCAAAATTGCCCACGATCTTGGTATAGAAGTTCGAGAAAAACGCATTACTCGTGATGAAATGTACTGCTGTGATGAAGCATTTTTTACAGGTACTGCAGCAGAAGTAACGCCGATTCGGGAACTGGATGATCGCACCATCGGTAACGGCGGAAGAGGTCCTGTGACTGAAAAAATACAAAATGTATTTTTTGACATAGTAAAAGGTAAAAATGATAAATATCGTTCTTGGCTTACTTACGTTAATTAATCATGACTACTATACAAATCCCAATTGAAGTTGATACTCACGATTTACCACTCCATTGCCCTCCTGGCGAGGGCAAAAACTGGGATTTACATCCGAGAGTATTCTTGGATATTGCCCACACTGGGCATGCAAAATGCCCTTATTGCGGGGCGGAATATCATCTGAAGCCTGGCGCTAAGGTCGGACACTAACCACAATGCCCCAAACGCTCGTCATCGCTCCTAATTGGATAGGTGACGCCGTAATGTCGGAGCCTTTCATTCGCTGTTTGAGTCAAGCTATGGGTCAAATAACAGTTTTGGCAACCCCATGGGTTGCCCCAGTGTATCGAGCAATGCCATCAAAACCTGATGTGATTGAAGGGAATTTTTCGCATGGCAAAATTGAATATGCTAAACGGCGGCAATTAGCCAAGCTCATCAAAGATAAACAATTCGATCAGGTCTTTGTTTTACCTAATAGTTGGAAGTCGATTCTGATTCCTGTTCTAGCGAAGATCCCTAAAATTTATGGTTATCAAGGTGAACTACGATCTGCTTTTCTTACGAAATTCCTGCCAAATCCATCTAAAAAAAATCGACCCCCAATGGTCAACCACTATCTCGATTTAGCGAAATTAACCAATCTTCATCCAAACTCTCAAAAAGAGAATCGGCCTCAACTCCACATTGACGTTTTTCAACAAAATCAAGCTAAAGATCTATTGCAGCCCTTGTCACATCCTGAAAAATTTTATATTCTTGCGCCTGGCGCAGAATTTGGGCCAGCAAAGCAATGGCCAGTGGAGCACTTTGCAGAACTTGCTACTCAATTGCTAAATCATGACTCCAACAGCAGGGTTGTTCTCCTAGGGAGCTCAAAAGATCGTGTCATTTGTAATGAAATTATTAAAAAAGTAAATACAAACTTACATACAAATATCCTCAATCTTTGTGGTTTGGCTACCCTAGATCAATCCATCACATTGATTCCTCTTGCGAAAGGTTTGGCAAGTAATGATTCTGGACTAATGCATATTGCCGCAGCTTTTGGTATCCCACAAATTGCTTTTTATGGCTCAAGTGACCCTAAACACACTCCACCTCTATCGCCATTTGCAGGAATTTTGTTTTTAGGGCTTGACTGTAGTCCTTGTCACCAAAGAAAATGTCCACTAGGTCATTTAAACTGCCTAAATCAAATTACCCCACAATCTGCTTTTAATGAATTAAATCGCTGTATTACTTTAAGGAATATCAACTAATGTCTCGCTCAGCACGTTTATTTCACGATGTCGATGAGGTAATTGAGGGTTGGTATACAAGCCTCCTCAAATGCGATCTTGAAAATGCTTTGAGTTTATGGTTTGAAGAAGATACCGTTACTTGCATTTTGCCTGATGGTGTTCGCTTGACTGGCCATAAACAATTGCGTTTGGGCCTTAAAGACTTAATGAAAAACTCTGTGATATTTGATACGCTGACGGCAACCAGTCATACCTATATGGGGACAACGTTTGTTGATAGTACCGAAGCCGTTCGGTTCCAAAAAGATATTCATGAACCATCGTTTTTTATTCATATGACAATCATCCTAGTTCAAGGAACGATGGGCTGGCGTATTGCACATTTACATACGAGCCAAGTATCAAAAGATCTGATTCATTCACCATCCATTGTTGGTGATCATGGCTTCCATTAATCTTGTTTAAGCGTGGACCAAGCAACTATCCAAGCTTTACAAAAATGGCCCCAAGTACCTAATTGCTTTGGCTGGCTGAATTTTGATCGGCGTGGCGAATGGCGGATACAAAATGAATACGCTCAACAACATAAGTTGTCTGGGGAAAAAATCACCCATCCTGGTTTTAAACAATACATCGAGTCCCATTTAGCTAAAGATCACCATGGCAATCATTTTTTTCAAAATGGTCCGCAACGTGTGTTTGTTTCTTTTGCTTATTGCCCCTGGGTGGTTCGGTTTTACCCCCTGTCTAAAGGACATTGGGAGTTAAAAACTACGTTCGGTCAAGCAATTCATCCAACCGGATGTTTTTTAGATGAACAAGATCAAATTAGTTTTGAGGCTGTTTTTGACGTATTGCAACAAGATGAAAATGGGCAATATACTCCGCAACAAGTTAAATCGATCGGCTTGTTACATGATCATGATTTAGAAATTTTTTCTGCGTTTGCAAAAATATTTCAGAATAGCTGTGGTAGCTTAGGAGAGTTTATATGGCAGAAAAAAATGTCAATAGAACCGATTAACAGTAAAGACTTGCCAAGACTATTTCAATTTATCAAAAATCCAAAGCCTTAATTGTTTTTTGGTAATTTGCCGTTGTCTTTCAATTCCTCTCGGTATAAAAATTCTAGTTGACTCTTACGCGCCTCAATTTGTGATAAAGAATAAAAATCTCCAGCACCAGACTGTTTGGCAATAATTAACTGTTGAATCGCCGCAGGCAATGCTCCCTCACAAACATATTTCTCTGCAATTGCAGCATGGTATTTTGCTTGATTGTTTTGCTCTGCATAACCCTGAGCTAATAAATTCCACCAAGTAATATCGTCTTTTTGAACTTTTGTTTTTTGTACTAACCACGCAATCCCCTCTGAGGTCTTACCACCAGCATAATAAGACTGAACTATTAAAACACCTGCGGCTTTTGAGCTTGGAAATGACTTAATCACCTGCGATGAAATATTTTGCGCTAACGTAAAATTTTTCTTAGCCATTGCTATTTGAGCATTTGTTATGTCAAAAACATAGGTATTCTTTGGGGCGATCTCATTGGAGCTTAATTGAGTTGCTAATTCTTTACTTTTTATTAGTTGCTTCTCGGCTTCATCAATTTTTATTTCTCGAAGAGCAACTAATGCCAAACCAAAATGGCCTTGCATCATTTTTAATGTCGATTTGCTATTGGTTTGTCCTATAAAAAACTCTTTCGTCTGTAACAAGTCACTTCCCTGACCTTGTTGTTCTATCTTGGCCATCGTTTGATTTAAATAAAAATCAATCGAGTTTTTGGTTGGTCTATTTTTGTTTTGATCATTGCGTGTTCGGTCTTGCATATCAGCAATACGATCACTGGTTAACGGATGGGTTCTGACATATGCCGGAACTGTCGTATCAGTAATACCCGCTGACTTTTGTAATTTTTGAAAAAATTCAGGCATTCCGTTAACATCAAAACCCGTAACGTTCAAGATTTGATAGCCAATGCGATCAGCTTCTCTTTCCGCATCTCTAGAGTAAGATAATTGATTTTGAATCGCTAAAGCTTGACCTCCGATTGCCAAGCCCTGTGCCGCCCCAGGATTACTTCTTACTGCAGCAAGCGCTAATAATAATGAGGCAAGCATCACTAAACTACTATTGGTTCCTACTCCGGATCCTCGTGCAATATGCTTTTGTGTAACGTGGCCTATTTCATGCCCAAGAACGGAGGAAAGTTGTGCTTCGTTATCTGCCAAAACCATCAGTCCAGTGTGCATTCCAATATATCCGCCTGGTAAAGCAAATGCATTGATACTAGGATCGCGAACATTAAAAAATTCAAATTTTGGAGAAAATGGTCCTACATTTTCCGATCCTGATATTTTTTGGCGTCTTGCACCTGCGACTAGCTCATTACCTAACTGATTAATATAGTCATACATTAACCAATTAGTGACATAGTCTGGATCCTTACGAATCTCGCGCATAATGCGCTCCCCTAATTTACTTTCATCAAGGGCACTCATATCACCGGCAGAAACATCTCCTAAATCAGGCAAGATAATTGGCGCTCGCCCACCCAGAGGCGGCTCATCTTTTGCTACATTCATTGGATTTTGAATCGTTACTTTATCCTGAGCTATCAATGGCAAAGGATACAATAGATCAACCCATACGATAGAAACTAGAATGTAGTAAATAATGCTTTTTTTCAATGAACACCTTTATTCAGATAAGCGAATCTAAACATGCTAACTCATTTTAATCAAGCCGGTGCAGCACACATGGTAGATGTTGGAGATAAAAACTCCACACAACGAATTGCTAAAGCCTCTGGCAAAATCACCATGTTACCGTCTACTCTTGAATTAATTATTGCTGGTAATCATAAAAAGGGGGATGTGCTTGGCATCGCAAGAATCGCAGGTATTCAGGGTGCAAAAAAGACGAGCGATCTAATTCCGTTATGTCACCCAATCGGTTTAACTCATGTCAGCGTAGACTTTGAAGTTATTTCAGAGAAAAACGAAGTGATTTGCTCTGCTTTAACAAAAACAATCGGTCAAACGGGGGTAGAGATGGAGGCCCTAACTGCAGTTCAAGTTGCTCTTCTCACAATTTATGATATGTGTAAAGCCGTTGACCGTGGCATGGTGATATCCGATGTAAAACTACTTGAGAAAAGTGGTGGTAAATCTGGGGAATGGAAAGCCTAATTAAAAAAAGATATCCTCAGACTTTTTGATTGCGGTCTAGGGTCTATTTGTTTCCACTAAAAAAATAGCTAATTTTATTAATTATGTAGATTTCAACTGTTTTATTAATTGATGCACATTTAGAATCTCATCATATAAAAATCGACTATTTCCCTCAAAAATTGTGTATAGTTAATCTAAATAAACATACTTCATCTAAATGAAGCTTAAAGGGGACGGTAATGAATCTATCAATTAATCTTTTTTTTAAAAATTTTTCTTCTATTTTAAAAGCTAGCTCTTGTGCTTTAGTGTTGAGCGTCTTTTCTGGACAAGCTATTGCGCAAGGGGTGGAAAGTGCAAAAAATATGAAGCTTGAAGGTTACAGCGACCTCCAAGGAAGAACTGCTTATCAACCCACCATCCAAAAACAAGGGAACCGTTGGATTGCTTACATAGGTCATCACGGGGATAACAAGATTAATCCCTTGAACGGCAAAATGGAAGATAACGGTACATCCATTATTGATGTAACTGATGTTAAAAAACCGAAGTATTTGTATCACATCCCCGGTGAAGAAGGTCTCGCCGAACAGGGTGGTAGCCAAATGGTACGCGTTTGTAGTGGCGCAACATTACCCAAAGCGGATAAAAGTAAATTTTACATGCTGAGAGTCTTTGGTAATCAAGCCCATGAGATTTGGGATGTAACTACTCCTGAAAATCCAACTTTACTCACCACCATCACAAAAGGTCTTAAAGGTACCCATAAAAACTTTTGGGAATGTGACTCTGGTATTGCCTACCTTGTATCAGGTAATCCGCAATGGCGAACCAGTCGTATGACTCAAGTTTATGATTTATCTGACCCAGCAAAACCTGTATTTATAAGAGATTTTGGCCTAGTCGGTCAACAACCAGGTGCCTCTGGTGATGTTCCTGTTCAGTTGCATGGTGTAATGTCAACAGGCCCTAAAGGAAATCGTGTTTATTTTGGCTACGGTACCAACACGGATGGCATCATTCAAATTATTGACCGTGAAAAATTATTGAATGGTGCTAAAGATCCTACACCAGAGAATCTTCTCTACCCACAAGTTACTCGTGTGGATATGCCTTCCATGCACGGTGCGCATACGACATTTCCAATGATGGGTGTAAAGGTTCCTGAATTTTCTAAAAACTTATTAGGCGCCACTCGTGACTTCATTGTTGTTACCAATGAGGCGATTCAAAAAGAGTGTCTTGAAGGTCGTCAAATGGTGTGGATCATAGATGCCACCAATGAGAAACGGGCTTTTGGTGTTGCCAACTGGGGAATTCCAGAAAAGCTTGGTAACTATTGCGCAAAAGGTGGACGTTTCGGTACGCACTCCTCAAATGAAAACATGACAGACGTTTATTATAAAAAAATCATGTTTTTTGCTTATTTCAATGCAGGAGTTCGCGCTGTAGATATGAGGGACCCATTTGCACCTAAAGAGATTGGCTACTTTGTTCCGTCAATGAATAAAAATACTGTAGTTTTAGCTACGCCCGCTGGCCAACGTGGTAAGTTACCTTTCACTGCGGCATCTGATCGTAAAGCAATCCAAACGAATAATGTGGAAGTGGATGAGCGTGGCTATATCTACATTGTCGATCGTGCTAACACTGGTATGCATATTCTTTCTTTAACTGGCTCAGCACGTGAAATTGCTGATTGGAAAGCCGCAGAAAAATGATCGGGTTGTTGGGTAGGTCTTGCATCATTACCCTTTGTTTTACTTCTTTCAATTGTTTTGCAAAAGATATCACAACTTCCCTTGATTTAATCAAGGGGGTTGTGCCCAAATCACAGCAACTGATCAAAGCAAACAAAGACGATGTAATTCAAATTAAAGTAACAAGCGACGAGCCTGGTGAATTTCATTTACATGCTTATCAACTCGATTTAAAACTATCCCCGAAAGAAGCCCAAACCCTGAAGTTTAAGGCTTATGCAACTGGCAGATTTCAGTTTGAATGGCATCCAGCCGCAAATGCCACTCCAGCTCCGGCTCACCGGCATGAACCCTTAGCTAAACTAGAAGTCTTTCCATAGTCTCGTGATTGTTCAACGCCGTTTGCCAAAGCTCTTTATTTTCTTTGGCTTAATTTGCAGCCAATACTGTCACGCTCACAGTATTGATGAGCGTTACGATTTACCTTTACCTTTGAATTTTTTTATCTTTGGAAGTGCACTAGTTGTACTGATCTCTTTTATTGGTGTACTGCTTATCTTTACAAAGCCCAGTATTCAAAAAAGATTTCCTATTATTCTTTTACGCAATATCAACAACAATCCCCTAATTAAAATCAGCACATTAAGTTTACAAACTTTATCTGTAGTTCTTTTCTTTGTTGTTTTAGGAGCGTGTTTTTGGGGAGATACAAACCCTTTACAAAACTTAGCGCCCAATTTTATTTGGATGACTTGGTGGTTAGGTTTATCGTTATTTATTTCTATCTTTGGTAATATTTGGCCGCTCTTAAATCCTTGGCTCAATATTTACCTATTCTTCCAGCAATTTTTTCCCACGTCTCAACCCAAAGTCGTTACTATTCCTGCTCCAATCTTTTCATGGAATAGCTTGTTTTTTGCCACTCTTTTTCTTTTTATTTGGAATTGGTTAGAAGTCGTTTATCCCGTTGCATTTGTGCCCCATCGTATTGGTTATTTAATTTTGATTTGGAGTTGTATTTACTTTTTAGGTATATTTCTAAAGGGTAAAAATCGATGGCTACAGCAGATTGATTTTTTCTCTATCTACTTTAATTACTTAGGAAAATTTAGTCTTTTTACCTATAGTTCATCACAAAAAGCTTTACTTTTTAGGC
>Ga0209188_1000913_pt1 | contig 25835 bp, 32 predicted proteins | sample C_130625_EF_Meta_FD_187307 | JGI IMG/M metagenome (GOLD analysis project Ga0209188, IMG submission 187307) | Freshwater microbial communities from Lake Croche, Canada to study carbon cycling - C_130625_EF_MetaG (SPAdes) (version 2) | ecosystem: Environmental > Aquatic > Freshwater > Lake... | reverse complement strand
GTTGGGATGGCTAAGGACGATATTATCAAAATGTCCGGCACAGTGGACGAAGTTTTACCCAATGCAATGTTTAGGATTACATTGGAAAATGAACATAAAATTATAGCTGTTATTGGCGGCAGATTGCGCCAAAATAATATACGTATATTACTAGGCGATCGAGTAGACGTAGAGATAAGCCCGTACGACTTAAGTCGTGGCCGTGTAGTGTACCGTAGCAAATAAATACTGTATGGACATTCGCGACACAATAGATCTAGTAGAAGCAAAAGAAAAAGGTCGGTTAGAGCAGATCAAATTGCCCTACAGCCGTACCGCTCTGGCGCCGGTCATGAGCTCGGGTGAAATTGACTACCACTACGGTAAGTTATATAAAGGTTATGTTGACCGTTATAACAAAGGCGAAGGTGACAAGACCTTCAACGAAGCTGGTGCATACTTGCATGGTATATTTTTCAGTCAATTTAAACGTCCCGGAGTAAGTCGCCCACGTGGCACTATCCTAGATCTCATTAACCGTCATCATTCTAACTTTGTTGACTTTAAAAAGAACTTCAAAGAAGAAGCAATGAAGATCCAAGGGTCCGGATGGATTTACCTGAGTAAGACCGGACAAATCAGAACTATTCGCAATCATGCAAAACGTACTGATATAGCATTGCTAGTTGACATGTGGGAACATGCCTACAATTTAGACTACCATGCCAACAAAGGCAAATACCTGGACAACATATGGCGTATCATTGATTGGGACGCTGTTAATAGAAGATTATGATTACACTCACAGACAACGCAGTAGCAAAAATTCGAGACATTTTGGCCGAAGAAAATAATCCCAGCATCAAGCTAAGAGTATTTGTACAAGGCGGCGGATGCTCAGGTATGCAATATGGCTTTACCTTGGACGAAGTGGCCAACGAAGATGATTTTGATCTTGATGTCAACGGTGTACATGTTCTAGTAGACAGTATGAGTGGCACTTACTTGCAAGGCGCAGAAGTAGACTATCGAGAAGATCAATACGGTGCTACTTTTAGTATCAAAAATCCCAATGCACAAACCACATGCGGTTGCGGATCCAGTTTCAGTCCAGGATAATATACATACATAATTCCATGGCCGCAACGGCTATTATCCAAATCCGATAAATAAGAGTAATACTTAGGATTATGGATTATGTCACTTTGGAATACAGGATCAATTACAAATGTTAACGTGGGCACGTCTGCCAATGATGGTTCAGGCGACGATATCCGCAATGCTTTTATTGAAGTTAATCGCAATATTCAACTTCTTTCCCAGTGGTTAGCTGCCGGCGTTCAGTTTCAAAGCGCCAATATCGACAACTCAATGATGTCATTATGGGCCAACGTAACCAATGCAAATATTATAACACTGTTTGGTGGCAATACAGTGGGTGGTCAGGCCAACCTTAACATTGCCACACATCTTGTTCCAACCGGAACTGGACAGTTTGATCTGGGTAGCCCAACAAATCGCTTTAGAACAGTTTATTCACAATCCACCAACGCGGCAACACAAATCCAGTCATCAAGCGATTCAGGACTTTTAAAAGTTCACGCCAACGCGGCGCCGGGCGACCAGCAAGATACAGGTATCTTGGGCAATATCAGTTCAGATTACAACGCCACTTCCAATACCACCGCTTATGCGTTCTTTGGGCATCAGTTTACAACCAACGACTTTGCTTATAAAATCATTGGCTATGATCCAACAGCCCTGGGTGGCAACAACATTGTTGAAGGCGGAACATACGGCAATGTACACTTTGGTAGCGCATTTTTAAGTAACACTACACCTGGCGGTAACACATTAATTGTTGCCGGAGACACTAGCATCACTGGTAATTTAACAGCCAGCGGTAACTTAAACATTGGTGGCACAGGATATGCTGAAGGCGGCTATCAGATTATTACTACAAACATCATCGGTAACTATGGCAATCCATACACCGGCGGTGTTATTGCCGGTAACACAGTATTCTTGAGTCAAGCAGTTTCGACCAGTGCCAACACAGGTGCAGTAAGCATTCCTTATGGTGGCCTTGGTGTATACGGCAATGTGTATTCTCAAACCGGCATGGTGGCACCGAGCTTCTATGGTCAGACACGTACAGCAGACCAGCCGTACATTACCAGCCTAGGCACTCTGCCAACACTGAATGCAATTTCTGGTAGTTTTACAAGTTTGTCGTCTACTGGATTGACCACAACCGGCATTGTTAACTTGGCTGGTGCAACATTGACTATTGCCAGTAACACAAGTATTGCCAGTTTTGCAAACATAGCAAGTGGATTGATTGTTGGTGCTAACACATGGATAGCCGGTAACTTGACTGCAATCAACAACACGTACTTGAACAACAACCTAACTGTTGGTGCGTCAACTACCATTGGAAATACGTTAACAGTTGGTACCAGTACCACACTGACCAATACTTTTTCTGGCATTAGTACAAATACCCCTGTGACCATTGACACATTTAGTGCCACCCAATTTGGATCAGCCAAGTACCTGGTTCAGCTGGTTGATGCCGGGGTAACACCAAACAAAGTGCAAACAGCTGAACTGTCACTGACTCACGATCGTAATGCATCTAGTACACTGGTATATACCAATACCTATGGTGTTGTCAGCAATCAAGGCAACGTTGGACTTGGTGTATTCAATGGATCTTATGTGTCGGGCACAATTCAATTGCAATTCACTCCAAACTACACGCCAACTGCATTAGCAATTAAAGTTCTAAGAACAGCACTAACCTTATAATATGTCAAAACTAAGTTGGGTAACACCTACAGGAAACATCGCTAGTTTACTAGTTGGTATTCCTGCAGAGTTAGAATTAATAGCAAATGATAATACGCATAATGGCGCGACGCTAACTTATACCGTAATTGGTGGTGCATTACCTACTGGCATGACATTATCAAATGTTGATATTCGCCCAGCTGGTAGTGCTATTCCCCAGTGCATTGCAGTTATATCCGGGACACCAACTAGTACATCTCTTACTAGCGGTATTTTAAGCAAAGAAACATATAATTTTATTGTACGAGTTACTAGTAGCAATATTAATATTTCACCAATTGATTACCAATTTGATGAAGCATTTACTATTTCATTGTCAAACATTGTAAATAATAATTTTGCTTGGGTTACTAAATCTGGATCACTGGGAACCATACCCAACGGTGATTTCTATAGTCTACAATTATTAGCAGAGACCAATACTGGCGCACCAATTACATATAGTTTTGTATCCGGTGAATTGCCATCAGGCATGCAACTATTACCAACAGGTTACTTGCAAGGTGTTCCTGAATTTTTAAATCCTGTAGTAGTCGATCAAAATCAAACCTATAGATTCACAGTACGTGCTTCAAATGGTAACAGTATTATTGATCGTTCATTCAGTGTCACTATTACCAACGTGTACGGTCCAGTCATTGAGCCCAGTACCACTTTGCTTGGACAATATTTTGATGGCACATACTATAGTCAGCAATTGACAGTATTTGAATTAAACCCTGCTGTACAAATACAATGGTCAGTCAAAACTGGCCAATTGCCCAAGGGCATCAGTTTATCCAGTACCGGTTTACTGTACGGATATATCGAGCCACTTGAACTGATTGGTCCATTTGGTCCATCAGGCTATGATGGTACCAATACTGCTCAAATTGGTGCTACTGCAACAATGTCTAATTGTACTATTTCTGGAACTACATTGACCGTGGGATCGTTCAGCGGATCAATTCAGCAACAGATGTATTTGACCGGAAATGGTGTTGCTACCGGTACTTATATTGTAGCTTCGTTGGGTAGTAACCGATACACAGTAACACCGTCACAGATTTTATCTAGTAACACCAGCATAACTGGTACAGTTTTAAATGCAAATCAAGAACAAGAATTTGATCTTGGCCCATACGACTTTAACGAACTAAGTCAAAACGTAAGTTATAGTTTTACTATACAAGCATACGATGGTGCCAACTATGACACACAAGATTACATAATTAACATTGTAAGCCGTGTTGGATATACAGCTGACAGTACCAATACTGTGAACAACAACTATCTCAAAGCTGACGCTACTAACATCTATTTTCCAATTATTAGAAATGGTCATATTACAACTCTTCCGGCTGGACGTCAAGGCAGCTACTATTCTTATAAATTTGACGGATTTGACTTCAACAACGATCCAGTAACTTATAGTATTTCTAATACTGTTGGTTGTTTTGATACTTATGTGGAAGGGACAGATCAAGGATTTGATAATTTGCCGTTTGATAGTTTTAATTCTGATGCAAGTTACTCTATCAATTTGCCAGGAATTAGTCTAGACGCTACAACTGGTTGGCTGTATGGTAATATTACTCCGCAGGCCAGCGCCATAGCCAATTATACTTTTGGTGTGGTTGCTAGCAAGGTTCAAGCCAATGTCAAATATTCTTCAAATCCCATATATTTTACCTTGCCGGTACTAGGCGATGTAAACAACACCGTGCAGTGGATTACCCCAAGCAACCTAGGTACCATCAACAACGGTTCTGTCAGTGAACTATATGTAGAAGCATTTAGTCCAATTAATGCTGACCTGACATATTTTATCTACGACAAGTCAGGTGTAAAAGCCAGCTTGCCACAGGGATTACATTTCTTACCTAGTGGGAAAATCAGTGGACGAGTCAGTTTTGAAACATTTACCATTGACAATTATGCCACCACGCTTGACAATATCAAGACAACTGTTGATAAAACTTTTAAATTTACCGCTGTTGCTCAAACGGCAGATGGCAGTGCCAGTATTGCCAGGGAGTTTACATTGATATTAAATATCATTGATCCAATTCCGTATGAAAATCTCTATTTGACAGCAATGCCGGCATTTGACCAGCGCAGAACATACAATTCAATTATTTCCAATACAGAAATATTTGATCCAAAAATTATTTACCGTGCCGACGATCCTTGGTTTGGTGTGCAACAAAAAATGCAAATGCTTTTCCTGAGTGGATTACGTGCAGGCACTCTTGACCAGTACGAAAATGCCATTAGAGAAAATCACTGGACTAAAAAATATAACTTTAGTGATGTAAAAACTGCAACTGTACTTGATGAATTCTATAAACCAAAGTATGAAGTAGTTTATATTGAAATTACCGATCCCGGAGAAAATGCCAGTGGCCAAGGGCCAGCACGTACTTTGGACTTGACTCACACAATTAAAAATCCGTATATTGATGCAGGTGGCAACGAATATAAAATAGTACATCCTAACTCTAGCAAGAACATGATTACCAAATTAGAAGCTGGTGTTGGTTACACTGACCAAAGTAGTTTACCACCCTGGATGATCAGTAATCAACCCAATTCCTCTAGCAAATCAACATTCCTTCCGCCTCTGGGATATACCAAAGCCGTGGTAGTGGCATACACCATACCGGGTGCGGCAAAATTAATTGCCTATAGACTTAAAAATGCCGGGCTGAACTTTAGCAGTATTGATTTCACTGTTGACCGTTACGAAGTCGATGATTATTATACTGCAAACTTCAATACTGCCACTGGAGCATATATCAAAGGCAAAGAAACAACATTTGATGCATTGCCAAGAAACAATGTTGGTAACATTGTAAGTCAAGTTGACTATGCTGTTACCATACCTTTCAGCGAAATCAATGGACGACCAGTTGAATATATCAATGGTGTACACGGCGGCATTGATGGAGTTACAGGATTCCAGGCCGGAGACACTTTGATTTTTGCAAAACAAGAAAACTTTACAATTAGCGCACCATACGATGGATGGATCAATTACTCAGATGGGTACATCGGAGACAACGTTACCACTGGCTACCACGAAGGTTTTGGCGGAGAAAACAACGGAACACCATATGATATGTATTCTGTTATCCCTGGATATTTGGAATACGTACAAGGTACCAGTTCAATCAACAAACGAGGCGGAGTATGGAAAATCAACATTGTCAATGATACTGTTTCTTTATCTTTTGAAATGGCAGTTCAAACCAATGATCGTATTCAAGTGTTGCGTGGCAAGAGCTATGCTGGTGCTATTTTATACTATAATAAGAATTACACATCCAACTCAGGTGCTTCGGTACCGTTCTATTCAGTATATGTAATCACATACGGTACCATTAAACCAGCAACCACGTTCAATGCTGGTACTACCAAATTCTTCTCCAAGAGAGATCAATATTACACCCCGGGAAGTGAGGATAAATATCTAAAGTTCCCACAATATGGAGTATTTAAATAATGGCATCAAACATTAACCCAAGCACAATCAACATTACTTACCCAATTGCCGGGCAAGATAACGACACACAGGGTTTCCGTGACAATTTCAGCGGTATCAAGAATAACTTTTCTGTGGCACAGTCGGAAATCAGCGCACTTCAAGCCAATTCGGCCATTTCCATAACTACTACCACAGTTCCAGTCAGTAACAGTGCCGCAGGAATACCGGGCACAATAGCATACAATTCTTCGTATTTGTATGTTTGTGTAGCAACCAACACATGGGTCCGTGCTAACTTATCTGCATGGTAATAATGTTGATAAATACTTAATAAACAGGATACAGCTAAATGGCATCAAACATTAACCCATACAATATTGACGGAGCCTTTCCAGTAGCCGGGCAGGATAATTCTAGCCAAGGTTTTCGCGACAATTTTACAAACACCAAGAACAACTTCTTGTTTGCTCAAAACGAAATCAATGACTTACAGTCCAAGGTTCTTGTAACCAGTGCATTAACTGGTCAGTCGGTTAACAATGACATGGCTGGCACACAACTGCGTCGCCCACAATTGGCAGCCTGGACACAGACAATCTACGACAACGGTAATATCAGTACTAGCGTGTCACTGGACTTTAATGTAGCCAACTTTCAAAAGATCACTACGTCGGGCAGTTTAAGCATTGGATTTAGCAATTGGCCCAGCACAACCGGCACAGGCGCAGTTGGATACGGCGTAATGCGTGTATGGATCTATGTACAAAACACCGCCCATACTGTAACATTGCCATCTAGTGTTGACAAATATGATGGGTTGGCTGGATTTAATCCAGCCACTCACACAATCAAATTTGATCAAACTGGCAATTACGTATTTGATTTTAGCTCGATTGATGGTGGTAACACTTTCTTTATTTTTGATCTTACCAGAAATCGTTCTACATTACACGACTCAAACTTGTATTTTAATCCAGCAGTGACAAATAGCCCAACGCTGTTTGTTGGCTACGGGCACAACACCAATGGTGGACTTACTGCATTGGATGCGGCTATTGCAGGTGACCAAGGTCAAAATATTGTCAGCTCACTTGGCTCTTACAATTCTGTTTCTGTTGGAAATTTATCAACTGCTGGCACAACAACTGCCAATATTGACACAGGTAAAATTGCCGGTTACACTATTACATCGGCTCGCGGAAATTTAGCATTGGGCACAGTATCTGCTGTCAAGAGCAATGATTATCTTGGTTATATCAATGCTGTTAGTTATTCTGGTTACGCAGGAAGTTCAAATGTATTCCAACAAATGTCTAGTATTGCTTTCTATGCCACAGGTTCCAATGTAACTTATGGCCTGGGTGGTAACATTGCATTTTTTACTAGCCAAGATGGCGCAGTAGACCAACACGGTGTTACTCAAGCAATAGGTATTGAAAACGATCAAAGCGTTAAATTATTTGGTAACTTGATCACAGTTGGTACCGCAACAGTTGGCGGTACAGCCAACATCACAGGCAATACATCTATTGCCGGTACTGCTACCATTGGTGGAACAGCCAGCATCGGTGGCAATACTGTGATCAATGGCGGCTTGACCACAAACGGTGGGCGTGTTGATCAAGGCACCTACGTTTTCCAGGTTGCATTAACTGGTGCGTCAACCATTACTGCCAACACAGCAATCAGCACTATTATTCTTGACAATTTAAGTGGCGGCGTTATCACGTATGCCAATATTATTTTACCAACAAATCCGGCTGATCGCCAAACTATTAAAATTGCTACCACATTGAGTGTAACCAATTCAAACGTTTGGGCACCAGGTGGAGCCGCAGTTAGGTTTGTGCCAACAAATGCTTTGAGTAGCGGTAACACAGCTCTCAGTCTTACCTACGTTTCATCTAATTCTACCTGGTACCGTAGTTAATCCAAAAAAAAATTGGAAAGTACTTGACTCCTTGACTCGATTAGTTTATAATTAGGCAAGGAGTTTCCATTTAACGGAGATAAGTATGAAAAAAATCCTATTTGCATTAATGTTATTGATTGCAACAACAGCAAACGCTGAACGTTGGCGTCATGGTGGCGGAGCATACTACTGGCACCCAGGTTATGGTTGGGCAGTTCCTGCTGTGGTTGGTGGAATCATTGTATACGAAGCAAACAGGCCGCCACAGACAGTTGTTATACGACAACCAGAACCCAATGTTCCCATGACGTATCCACCGGCTACCTGGGTATTTCCACAGCCAGCAGGAGTCCACTGGGAAGCTGTACTGGATGCCAAGTGTAATTGCTATAGAACTGTATTGGTGCCAAACTAATGGGACACCCACTTACGCCAGATTTATCCAAGTTTACTGTGGATGAACTCAATAACAAGTACGGTGAACTATTAAAACGTACTACTGCCGCATATCGTATGGGCAATAGTGACATGGTATTTCAGCTACAGTTACTGATGGAAGATTATCAAAACGAAATCCAAATTCGCAATCAAAAGGCCCTGGCGGACATGGAAAAGAATAGTAAAAACTTTAAAAACATTATTGACATTCAATGAAATATGATGTGTATGGTCAAGCATATACCACAGAGGATGAACTTTGTGATATGTTGTACCAAAATCCCAAGCTAGAAATTGGTCGATTCAAAGTCGACGATCCAACAGCATTCAACGATGCTGTTGCAAAAACCTATAGCAAATTTGGTACACTACAAAAATATCTCCCACTGGATTATAAAGAAGAAGTTCCGTTGGAATTGTTTGATCATGTCCAACAACAAAACTGGCACATGCCTGCAGAATATAAAACTTTGGACATTGCCGAGTATGTGCTTGGATTATGCACCACTGAATCAGAATTGCAACGAGTGGGTCAAGAATTATTACTATATCAAGAACGTGAATTATTTGACCTGCTAAGATACCTGAAGTATTTTGTAGATACCATGCGCGAAAACAGAGTGGTATGGGGATTGGGTCGAGGATCCAGTACAGCAAGTTATATCCTATACCTGATGGGGGTACACAAGATCAATAGTTTATACTATGATCTTCCGATTGAAGAATTTTTAAAGTAAACTACCCAGTTTATAAATAGCATACAAGGAGAATTTCAATGTCAAGAATATATAAAACAGCACGTGGTAAATCGATAGATATGGACAAGGTAAAACTATCCAACGAAACAGCCACAGCAGTTGGTAACATGCGAGTAAATGCCCGCGGTGACCTAATTGGTGCCGGAGGTGAGATTGCTCAAGGACGCAACGAACTTATGGATCAAGTGTACGCTGTTCCACAAGGCATGTATAGTCCAAATAATCCTTCAATTCGTGCAGAGCAACAGGCCCTACAGGAAACAAACAAAGCAAAAGAATTGCACGATTTGGCCAACAACTTGTCTGTTACAGGTAGCCCAGAATCTGTTGCGCCAAACACACCAGTAGCTCCGCCGGCACGTGGTAGTTTGGCCGGTAGTGTTGCTAAATCTGTGTCAGTTACACAAGAACCACTCAGTGATCCACGTAAACAAAAAGGACCTAGTAGGATTTAATTATGTTTAAACCAATCCGAGTAGATAGTCTACGTACACTAAACAATCATGTGTTGGTAGCAGATATGAACTTCAAAGAGCGAAAGTTAAGTAGTGGTATATACCTGCTCAACGATGACGGTCGAGGTGCTGGCATACGCCCACGTTGGGCCAAAGTATATGCAACAGGTCCAAAGCAACAAGATATCCAAGTTGGACAATGGATACTGGTATCGCACGGTCGTTGGACTAGAGGTGTCAAGATCGAAGATGCCAATGGCGAAGTTGTTATTCGTCGAATTGATCCCGACGACATACTACTGGTATCCGATACCGAACCTGCTGGAGACGATACTGTTTCTGATGCAACTCAAATCGATTCCAAAGAACGCTGGTAGTATGGGATTTGCCAAGCCCGATTTGGACCAGGCTCAGTTGATTATTCAACGCAGTTTGGTAGAAATAGCCAGCCCACACAACGACGGTTTTACCGCTTCCTATTGCAAAAGAGATCTTTATATGCTAAAATGTTGGCTAGACGATGTATATTTACAGTTACCAAAATTTTACGAGGAAGAGCAATGGGAACAAGACAGACTGATACAGTTACTCAAACGGTAGCAAGAATTACCAAACCACCAAAATGTAGTATCTGCTTAAAAGTAATTTCGGATGTCAATTCGTGCGACTGGAATCAAGGACGGTGCCCACATATACCAAGTATGCTAGATAATATTTTGGCAGACAAATACAAATCGCGTTTTTATAATCTAATCAATATCTTCAAAAGGTCCAAATGAGAAACCTTAAACTGATTGATGCAGTTATCCAATTACACGAAATTGCTCGGTTGGTAGCGGAAGAAATTGGAGACTGCAACTTGCATGATGATATTCGCAATGCCGCAGATCGGTTACATTTGTACTCGATTGATGATGGCAGAGCCAGTACAATAGCACAATCAATTATTAAACAGGTAAAAGAATGATAGAATTATGGACTGAAAAATATCGCCCCAGGGTAATAGGCGATTATGTATTTACTGATCAAAATCAAAGAGATCAAGTTGAGTCATGGATCAAAGCCGGCAGTATTCCGCACATACTGTTGAGTGGTAGCCCGGGCACTGGTAAAACTACACTTGCCAAGGTTCTCATTAACGAATTGAATGTACAAGATTATGATGTGCTACACATCAATGCCAGTCGAGACAATGGTGTGGACTTTATCAAACAACGGGTCGAGGGCTTTGTGAGCACCATGCCGTTTGGTCCGTTTAAAGTGGTCTTGATGGACGAAGCAGATTATTTGTCGCACAATGCACAGGCAATCATGCGTGGCTTGATGGAAACATATTCTGAATCGGCACGTTTTATTCTGACCTGTAATATTCCACGTAAGATCATGCCGGCTATGCACAGTCGTTGTAAAACATTCCACATTGACAAAAGTGATGTGACAGAATTCACTGCCCGTGCGGCAACTGTGCTAGTGACAGAAGGTGTAGAATTTGATCTAGATACCCTAGACAGTTACGTCAAAGCAACATATCCAGATTTGCGTAAATGCTTAAATCTATTACAAGCAAACAGCATTGACAACAAACTCAGCACACCGGGAGAAAATGACAAGGGTGTCAAAGACTGGAAACTGGAAGCAGTGGCATTGTTTAAAGCAGGCAAGATTAGAGAAGGCCGAGCTGTTATCTGTCAACAGGCCGGGGTAGAGGACATGGAAGATATGTTCCGCTGGTTTTATGATAACTTGGATCTTTGGTCCAATACGCCGGAAGGACAAGACGAGGCAATCCAGGCAATTCGCAAAGGCTATATCAATATACCACTGGTAGCAGACCAGGAAATTAATATATCAGCAACTCTAATAGATCTAACACAAATAGGACACTAATGAAAATCAAAGACCTGCACCTTATCGCATTTTATGTACAAAAACCCAAGCGTGGAGTACAAACACAAATTGCCGGTTGGATGAAAGACCCAAACAATTATCAATTTGATGAACGCATTGAATTCACTCGCGGATTGAGTGGCAAGGACAGTCAGTATGCTGGTGTTATCTTGAATCTTAATACCAAGACGGTGGTATACAATAAATTTGGCAAAGAAAAAACCTTTGATGACATGTTCAAGTATTTTCTAGAAGGTTATCCGCAATATGTTGCACAAGCAATGGCCGGGCTTGATATAGAATATCTAAAACAGTTTATTCCCGAACAAGAACCTGCAGAGGAAGTTCCAGTTGAAGAAACTAAAGCTGAGTGATTCGGGTGCTCGGGGCTGGTTTGTAGGCGACTTTCCCGAAGCTGTACATCGTACTCGGGACTTTGAAGTATGCTGGCAACCCAACAGCCAAGAGTATGATCTTGCTCCGCACTATCATAGAGTTGTGACAGAAATACAATTGGTAGTTCGTGGGCGCATGGTCATCAATGGCGTAGAGTTTGGTGTCGGTGATATTTGCTATTTAGAACCCGGCGATCACTATCGTAGCAGTTACCTTGAGCCCACTGATGTTGTGGCTATAAAATTTCCTTCGGTTCCAGACGATAAATATCTATTATGAGCATGTTTGATATGTATCGCACCAAGAAGAAACGGGCAGTGGACCCAAATGCTCCGCCACGCCCTAACTTGCTCAATCACGAAAAGCGTCTTAAAGATGCCACCTTGACTGTAGAACAACTACAGCAACAAAATATTCAATTACAACACAGAGTTGAAGAATTAGAACGCAAAATGATCAATCAAACTGCGTATCTTAATCAACTACACGCATTCGTAACCCACAAACTCAAGAGTTGACCATTAAATCCATTTATGCTATAATATAGCACAAACTCGGAAAATAGGTGAACGAATTGAAAAAAATCAAGTACCCAACTATCAATGCGGTAGCCACGGCTATTGCTGTGTACGAATACAACGGTCGTAAGATTGTGCGTGATCCTGTTACAGATACAGCCGGCACCAAAATTCTCCCAAATCGTCAACTTATTACCGATTGTCTGGCCGGTCAGACCAGCGCATTCATAGTCAACGACTTTCACGTTAAACAGGCCGAAGGTATTATACAGTACCTGCAACAGACCGTGATCATGCAAAGCCTTCAAAACAAGGTCGATAGGTTTTTGTCTCAAATGACTGAATTGGTGACCAATCAAGAAATAACAAACAAAGACATTGGTATTATTGCCTGGGCACCTCATGTGGCTGACCAGTATCAAAAGAAAGATCATGTTAGAGAAATAAGTGCTCGATATGAACACCGTAGTCGTTACGTCGGCAAAGTCGGTGATAAGATTGTCACCGACTTTACCATGATAGAAAAGCGTTATATCAAGAGCATGGACTGTTGGGCAGTTTACGGGTACGACAGCAATGACAATTTAATTTTTTATTGGGCCAAGGTAGCAGACAAGATTTGTGAAGTAGGGAAAATCAGTGGTCGTATCAAGGCCCACAACGAAGATAAGTTTCGTGGTAATGCTCATGTTACTACACTAAATTATGTTAAGGTCATATGAAGCAGTTGTTTTATAAAAAAGTAGGTCGTCGTTATGTACCAGTTTCCGAGTATGACAACGACCTAATGGATGCACTACCCCGAGGCGATCATTTGCTAAGTGTATACCCGGGCGGTGCAAGTCGCCGATACAATATTGATCCGGCGTATGCTCCGATGATTGCCGCGAGTCGTGTTGCTGAAGATGCAATATGTCGAGCTATACAAAAGGCCAGCGAACTACGTCCAAAGCAAACAGCAATTACTCTAGAGCAAAAGAAAGCGTGGAATGCTCTTGCCAAGGCCTTTGGTGATGAACTGTGTACACTACAAGGACTCAGTATCAGAGATTGTGCTGAAGCTGGCGTACAGGCTATGCAAGCAGAAGCAGATCAATTAATGAAAAACGAAAGTGTCCGACAAGCATACGATCATTTTGTGTTGGTGTGCGAACTAACAAAAGGAGCAGAATGAAAGAATCAGTTATTCTAGTAGACGCAGATGGTGTATTACTCAATTGGGAATATGCATTTGAAATCTGGATGGAGCAACACGGGTTTGAACAAATACCCGGTGGTAACCTAGACTACGATATTGGCAAGCGTTACGGTATCAGCAGAGAGCAAACTACACGTCTGATCAAGATGTTCAACGAAAGTGCCGCTATCGGATTCTTGCCGCCATTACGTGATGCCATGTACTATGTAGAAAAACTACACAAAGAACACGGGTATGTTTTCCATTGTATTACCAGCGTAAGCACCGATCCAAATGCTGTTAAGTTACGCGAAATGAATCTGCGTAAGCTATTTGGCAAAACAGTATTTCAAAAGATTGTTTGCTTGGATACCGGTGCAGACAAAGATCATGCACTATACCCATACCGTGATACTGGTTGTTGGTGGATCGAAGACAAACCACAAAATGCCGAGCTGGGTGCCAAATTGGGATTAAATGCCCTGTTAATGGAACACGGGCACAACATGGCTCACTATCACGAGCATGTGCAAACGGTTAAAAACTGGCAAGAAGTATATGATATAATTACGTCTCCTGATAAATAACTATATTAATAGCATTCCACTCAGGAGAAATCATGCAGAAATTCACACTAAACTGGGTACTAGCCCACGAGCCATACCATGTATTCATCGAAGCCGCTAAGAGCTTTGCTGAAGAAATCAATACAGAAACAAACGGTCAATACTCAATCAATGTTATTGACTTAAACGAGTGGAACGCAATCGCTCAAGCAAACTTATCTGTACACACAACAGACCGTGAAAAAATCATCGGCCTAGTTGACACAGGTGTGATCGATATGGCTACAGTTTATGCAAGTACACTAGGTCGCATTGACAAAGACATGTATGCACTAACAATGCCTTTCTTGTTCAACAGCGATGAGCAAGCACGTAAGGTAATCGACGGCGATGTTGGTCAACACATGTTGGCCAAAGTTGCAGATAACAGCAACATTCGCGGTTTAGCATTTACATATTCAGGCGGTTTCCGTATTGTTCCAAGCAACAAGGCAATCGAATCTGTTGGTGATTTTGCTACTATGAATATCGGTTGCGGTAATAACCCAGTTGCAGTTGAAACATTCAAAGCAGTTGGTTCTAATCCAGTTCCAATGTTCATTGAAGACTTAGAAGCCGGTTTGGCGTCTGGCAAAGTAGACGGTGGTGAAACAACATACACACGTTTCTTTGTATTAGGCCACGACAAACAAACTTCACATATCAATGATAATGAACACAGCTTGTTCTTGACCAGCTTGATCATGAACCAACAAACTTGGTTGTCATTGGGTGAAAAGGTTCAAGGCATTTTTGCTCGTGCCGCAATGCGAGCCGCACAAATTGAACGTGATCACAGTTTGGCTGACAACGTATTGATTCAAAAGCAGGCCGCAGAACAAGGAATTCCAACTGTACGCATGACAGCCGCAGAAAAGGCCAAGTTTGTATCTTCTACAGCCGGCTTATACAACAAGTTCAACACTTACTTTAGTTCTGGTCTATTAGATCAGTTGAGCCAAAAGAAGTAATTTTTTAAAATTGTAATTCAAATCGCTTGACAAGTTAGCACTGGTTGTTATATACTAGTGCTAACTTTTGCATATCAATGAATAAACCTTTATCCGAGTACGACAGCGTATGGGAATGGTCTAAGACCAAAAGCTCTTACCATTTCGATAACACTAAACAAGACCGTCCCAATTCTACCTTTATGGTTGCGGGACGTATTCCTGTAACCTGGGCAGACTATTTGCCTACTATCCGTGAGCGTAGTTTTACCACCACTTGGAATAACATTACCAGCACAGGTGGTGCAAAACAAGTGGTACTGGGTATCGATAAACGTCGTAGTGATATTGCCAAAGGCGGCGGTGATCTTGACAAGATTGAAATGACCGATGTGTTTGATGACTTTACTGACTTTCCGGAGTTACAGAAGATCGTCGACAGCTTTCATTTTAGTGTAACACATGTTCGTTGTCATGTACAAAAGACAGGGCAGATGTTTACAGCACATATCGACCCAATACAACGATTGTTTTACCGGGACGGTAACGGTGATCCTGACAACCAGGACTACGGTTACGATCCATTGGATATTGTTCGTGCCACCGTCATGTTAGAAGACTGGCACCCAGGGCAATTTATGATATACGGCAATACTGTTTATCAACAATGGCGTGCCGGAGAAATACACTTTCACGATTGGCCCAACGTACCACATGCCACAGCCAACGCAAGTGAACACAGTCGTATTACTCTACAAGTAACAGGACTAAGAACTGCTTTAACTGATCCAAAATTTAACGTGAGGAACTTCCAATGATCAAACGACTTTTACTAACAGCTTTATTAGCACTATCAACTACCGCATTTGCTGGTGAAAAGATTACATTATATTGGGGCTTTAGTGCGGCCGCTAACCAAGCAAACTTTTATCGTGCTATGGTAGCAGATCTCAATCGCAATCAAACCAAGTACGAATTCTTTTTTGAAACTAAACCGGGTGCTGGCGGTGCCATTGCCGCGAAACATATTTTAGACAACCCTAAAAATACCCTGCTAGGCGGCACAAGCACTTTCTTTATTAGACCAAACTTTGACCGAGAGACTGGTTATGCGGCAGAAAGTTTTCAACCAGTACTAGTCCAAACTCTTGGCGCACCAGTTGCATTTTTTAGTTCTAAGTATAATAACATTAAAGTATTGAAAAAGGATCAAGACTTAACAACATCAATTAGTGGGTACGGTAGTCACAGTAACCTGATGGGCAGTATCTTGGGTGAACATTACAGTGGTGTTCGTATTGTCAACTATGTTAGTCTAGTAGATGCTAATAGAGACGTATTAGGCAAGCACATTGATACTGGGTGGAACTGGTTGGCCGAGATTGAAGGTGCAGTTGAAGCAAATACGACAAGTGTGCTTGGCATTACCGGAACTCGTAGTGTCAAAGGTTTCCCTACATTGGCCAGCCAAGGCATCAAGGGATTTGAAAACGCCAGTACAAATACTGTCATTGTTGCCAGTACCGAAATGCCTGCGGAAAAAGTTCGAGAACTATACGAACTGCTACGTGTAGCAAATCGAGCACCGGATGTACAGGCTGGCTATGCTAGAGAGTATTCGACTCCGGCAGACTTTACATGGCCACAAACAACAGCTTGGTATAATCAGCAAGTCAAGTTCTGGCGCGACCAGGCCGCAAAAGTCAAGCCACTACAATAATGAATAAAAAACTCGGTTATTATGTATGCGATGGTCAAGAGTTTAACTCTAAGATCAATTGTGCAATTCATGCCACTAAAGTAAACAAGCCCATTTCGTGGGTTTTCAATAACGAAGTATTTGACCGATACGACTTTAGTCAAGAACCCGAAGAGTCTCTAGATGCGTTGTATGATCGTCGTGCTAGAGAAATTAGAGAAAAGTACGACTATGTTGTACTAAGCTATAGCGGTGGGTCTGACAGTCATAATATCCTAATGAGCTTTTATCGCCAAGGTTTGCACATCGACGAAGTAATCAGCAACTGGGTATTCGAAGCCAGCAAAAAGTTTACAATCATTAACTCGGTAGTTGACGATGCGTGGAATCAAAATGCCGAGTATGAACTACATACCAAAGATCGACTACAGTGGATCTATGATCATATGCCCAATACCAAGGTTACGTTATATGATTGCAGTAAGCAAATTTATTCCTACTTTAGTAAAGCCAAGGAACCAGAATGGGTAACCAATCACGTTGAACCATTGAACCCTGCGGCAACACAACGATACAATCCTTTACAAATTAAGGACATTCGTTTACGTATCGACAAAGAAGATTCAATTGGATTTGTTGTAGGTGTTGATAAACCTTTAAGTCTTATTGTTGATAAGAAGATGTACTTACGTTTGCGAGATAAAACCGCAAACATTATTCCTAGTAGTATATACACTAGTGAATATGACAATACCACAGTTGAGTATTTTTATTGGGCGCCCGAGAGTTGTGCCATGTTGGCCAAGCAAGGTCATACTATGCTAAAGCATTTAAACACTAATAAACAATATCAATTGATCTGGACTCCAAGCCAAGTTGAAAATTTTAGAGCCACGCAAGAAACTCTAATGAGAAGTATTGTTTATACAACCTGGGACGAAACTAATGCGTTTCAAACAAAGAAACCAACACACGATTGGTATAGTGAATTAGACTACTGGTTTATCGAACAATTCAAGAATACCCCCGCTGGACGTAATTGGCAAGCAGGGGTAGACTATGTGGAAAATTCTGTTGATAAATCTTTACAACTTACAACTGGAAAGAAGGGCTTGATGACTTTCTTCTCGCCCCTCTATTATATTGGCGATATAGTTTAATCTTTACGACGTTCAATAATACGCTTGACCAAGTCCATATCGATACCCATTTGTTCTACATGGCGATAGCTTAGTTTAGCTTTCTTAGCCAAACGCTCACGGTCTGCATCACTCAAATCAACTATTGTCACACCATTGGCTACAGCATTGCGCTCGTATTGTGCGGCATCGTCAACTGACCACTGACGTTCAATCTTAGCAACACTCTTAGCCGCTGTAGCAAATGCCGTTTGCTGTTCTGCGGTTAAACTGTTCCAGAACTTAGTACCTGTTAAGATAGTAGTTAAGAACATGCTGTGATTTGTTTTTAGAACGTGCTTGCCTGTAAAGCGAATGTATGTTGTTTCAACTGCGGTGCCCTTGGCGCCATTGTCAGCTAAACTTGCAACATCAATACTTGCTTTGTTTAATGTAGTTGTACCTAGTTCGTTAAACAATACTTTGCTTGGCTCACTAGAAACGATCAATTCATTGTCGGCAAGTTCATCTAAACTTGTGATACCTGTTGTGTTACCAATAATGCGATAACCACCAGAATATGTAAATGCTAGACCTTTAACTTCAGAAGTCTCGGCCAACTTAGCACACATTTCATCACCAATCGCGCCGTCTAATACACGACTAACGTGATCATGACTGTCAAACAAGAATGGCAAGTCTAATGCGGCAAAATCTTTGTTCTTTAGTTGCTCTGCAACTGTAAATACTTGAGTTTGACTCATTTCAAATTCGCCAGCACGTAGGGCATCAAAAAATGTTGTCCATTTTTGTTGCATGTCATTGATATGACCAACGGTGTGTTTGCTAGTATTATCTTCTAAACCAGGAATGCTTGGCTTTTTAAGACGCAATGCTTCTAGTTTTTGGTATTGATCACAGTATGAATCAATTGTGTGAATTTCTACTTCAAATTGTCCAGGAAGCAATGCTTCTAGTTCTTGAGTAAATGCTTCTGCGGTGCGTTGGAATAAGTGTACTGGAAAGTGTGCAATTAACCAACGTATTTTTTTACGGTCAGACATATTTGTATCTCCTGAGGATTTAAACATATTTATGCTTAACCGTAGCTAAACATGAAAAATGCATTAAACTTCCTTATAAATCTTAAGAATTTCAAGTACAGCAGGGTGGCGTTGTATATCACGGTGATCAAACTCGATTCCCGACACATATTTGCAACGACTGTAATCGTTAACCAAGCGTTTGAAATCCAACAATCCGTTGTCGTTTTCCTTGCGATCTGCCTGACGAGTGTCGCCAGTTACAATCATTTTACTACCTTCTCCTAATCTTGTGAGTAACATTTTCATTTGTGATGGTGTCGCGTTTTGCATTTCATCTGCAATAATCCACGAGTTTTTAAATGTTCTACCTCTCATATATGCTAGGGGAGAAATCTCGATTGTGTTGTCATCTAGCATTTTAGCGATTTCGGACTGTCGGTAATATTCGCCAATGACGTCAAATATGGGTCTAGTCCACGGAGCCATTTTTTCATTTAGGTCTCCAGGTAAAAATCCATGCTGTTCATCATCAACTCCTACAGCTGGCCTTGTGACTACAATACGATCAATCTGCCCCGCTCTATATGCTTTTAGCGCGGCTAGTACTGCGAGCATGGTCTTGCCTGTGCCCGCTGGACCCGTAGCAAACACTATAAGTTTTGCTGGATCAGTTAATAGATCAATATATGTTTCTTGGGTGACGCTTTTTGGGAGTAGCGTTATTGGACGCTGTTGTTGTGCCTGTGGTTTCTGATATAAATCTAGCCTTACTGTGTTATTGCTTTTAAAACTGGTACTGTTGTATGTACTGTTGTGACCATTTACTACTAATGCTTCTGCTCGGTTATTTTTACGTTTAGACAATATGTCCTCCTTGATAAACGTTTGTGGTGTACTCCCTTGTACTACACAAATATTTAGGTCGTTTGCGCTAGAACAAAAACTGAGTGTTTATCATTTATGCAACGGCATAAGTACTAGACTGTGCGCTAATTTCTATAGACCCATTCGGCAAATATAGTATCGTTTGAATCCCACTCCATTTCAGTTATTTCAAAATTAAACAGCGTGGCCAGTCTGACATGCTCATCAAAGGTCCATGGATACACTTCGATGCTATCAAATGGTCGAGTACTTGATCTCCAATATATTCTACTTTGACTTTTACGTCTAAGTAACGGAATCAGGATTTGAATTTGATGTTCAATATCATCACCTGATCCAAACATAATAGACTCTAAGCATAATATCACATTGAATCGTATTGCTGTGTTTGATCGAGCATAGTCTTCTAGTGTTAGTTGAAAGTCTGCTTCGGGGAAAGCCGGATCTATGCCTATTAGGTTGGGTATATTACCGGTAAACTGATTTAGACCGCACCCAACGTCAAGCACCCGTTCTCCCAACTGAATTCGATCAATCAAGTTAAATCCGCTAAATTGGAATCTATCAATGGTTTCGTTCTTTTCTCGCCATGTGGTAGAAAAATAAGTATTAAGTACATCTTGATTTATCATGATCAAATATTTATTGACACTACTAGTTCCATCTGTTATAATCTAAACAATGCAAAAATTCAATCACGTTACCATTGAACAAAATCCCAAATTGGGCTTTTATCGGGTTGGTGCCGATATTTACTATAGCAAGGTGCAGGCCCTTATGGCTGGTACTCAAACCAATCAATTCCCCACATGGGATTTTAACAATGCAGTATACAGTCAGCAAGATTGGCTCACAGAACCTGAAACCAATCTCAGAGAGCTGTACCGTATTAGAGCTCAACAACTCAGAGATTCATATGATTATATCAGAGCAGAAGTAAGCGGTGGAGGAGATAGCACAACTGTTATTTTTAGCTTCTTGCTTAACGGTATACACCTAGATGAAATTGTATTCCGTTATCCCAAAAGCGGCAGTGAAACTGTTCCATTGAGTGCAACAGATACCAAATGCGAAAATACACTGAGTGAGTACGAGTATGCCGCTCGTCCGCTACTTAACTGGATCACAACAAACTATCCTCGAGTAAAAATTACTGTGCATGACTATTCAGCCGACATGCTGGTAGATGAGGATCGTGATGAGTCATGGGTATATAGTGCCAAAGAATTTTTACAACCCGGACACGTTACCAAGTTTCCCAATTATAAAACAATTGACCAGCGCATATTGGCCGACAAAGGCAAACGTATTTGTGTGTTATATGGCATTGACAAGCCCAAGTTATGTATCAAAGACGATCGTTGGTATTTGTATTTTATTGATTTCCAGGCCAATTATGCCAATCCCGATGTGGGAGATTATGATAACATTACCAACGAGTATTTCTTTTGGACTCCAGATTTGCCTGAAATTGGTATCAAGCAGGCACATGTGGTACGCAACTGGTTTAACTTGCCAGAGAATAGACATTTGCAATCGTTGGCACGGTGGCCCAATCACTCGGTAGCTCAGCGCACCGCATACGAAAACTTAATCAAGCCGCTAATTTATCTTGACTACGATCCCATGACATTTCAGGTCAACAAGCCTGGTAGCAATTTTTATTCAGAAATGGATCATTGGTTTTATGAAAAGTTTCAAGATCACAAGTTATATCGTAGCTGGCAAGCCGGCTTAGAGTTTGTGGGCAACAACATTGATCGCAAGTACTTTAACTGGGAAGTAAATAGAGCAGTTGGCTTTGTTGGATTCTTGAGCCCGTTTTACTATATTGGCGATGTTGCTACATCTTCTAGAATCAAACACTATTCTATTGAAATTTTTGATCGCAAGTGGGACTAAGATAAATAAATTTAGCAACGCCGGATTAACCGACGTCGGACTTAAAAATTGACGCCTAGGGTAGTGAAACCCTTTTACTAGCATGTTATGCCTATAACGCCATTATCCCGTAAGTAGCACTCGCTACCAAGCCAATAAATTTATTTGACACTACACGATATACATCGTACAATTAACAACCTATTGGAGATTTTTAATGAAAAAAGTATTAGCGGTATTATTATTTGCCTTTGCCGGTCTGGTTCAGGCACAACAAAACGTAACAATTTATTATGGTTGGAGTGCCGCCGACGCCGCAGCCAACTTTCACAGAACCTTGGCAGCTGAATCTAATAAAATTCAAAAAAAATATAATTTTATTTTTGATGTTAAGCCCGGCGCTGGTGCGGCTATTGCGTCGATGTATGTGGAAAAAAACCCAAATACAGTTTTAGCAACCAGTTCGGCATTTTGGATTCGCCCCAATTTCTTTCCAAATGAAAGTCATAAAGTGGAAAATTTTCGTGAACTGATGCCAACGTGCGACGCACCCTTGACCATGGTATCCAAGAAATACAAATCTTTTAAAGAAATTCCCACAGACAAACAGTTAAGTGTTGGGGTAAGTGGACTGGGCATTACCACACATCTGGTGGCCACTGAGCTTGTCAAGAAATATCCCAACATGACTATTATTCCATTTAAGAGCACCAACGAGGCTGTTATTGCTGTACTAGGTGGGCAAACTGACTTTAGTGTGAACTTTGTGGGCGATAGCGAACAATATCTCAAAGACTCAAGTCAGGGTCGTATGTACATGTTGGGTGTCACTGGCGAAACTCCAGTTTTGAATACTCCCACATTTGTTAGTCAAGGCTTTGACAAAACATTGTCATATATGAATGCGCCAGCACATTTAGTAGTTCCTAACACCATGCCAGACTCTCAATTCAAAGAACTACGTGCTATCTTTGTCGAAGCTGGTCGTAGTCAATCAGTACTTGATGCATACAAAGCCGACCACTGTTCGTCATTGAATCAAATGGCTGATGATCGAATTCAGCCTTGGTTTAATATGCAGAATTCCCGTTGGAAGAAAATTGCTTCAACAATCACATTGAAATAATGAACGGCATTGAGCAGAACCCCAAACTTGGTTACTATCGAGTTGGGGATCAAACTTTCTATTCCAAGCCCGAGGCTTATATCTATGCCACAGAAACAGGGCTAGATCCAGTCTGGCATTTTAACAATGCCGAGTTTGCCAAATGCACCTGGGCTCAAGAGCCCGAGACCAACATTAGAGAACTATATCGGTTACGTGCTCAACAGTTGCGCGATCGATATGACTGGATCCGGATAGAAGCATCAGGTGGCGGCGACAGTACTACTGCTATCTTTAGTTTTTTACTTAATGGTATACACCTGGATGAAGTTGTGTTCCGCTATCCCGAACAACTAGACAAAGATGTTACAAACGATCCTTTTAATACCAAACCAGAGAATACCCTAAGCGAGCGTCAATTTGCCGCTGAGCCATTGTTCAAATGGATCAACACAAACTTTCCTCAGGTAAAAACCACAGTACAGGATTATTCTGAAAACTTATTAAAAGACGATTACATGAAAGACGAGTCATGGGTGTTTACCACTCGCGATTGGTTTCAACCTGGGCACGGAATCAAGCACAACAACTTTGGTACCAACGAGCATCAAGCATTAGCTGACTCAGGCAAACGGATCTGTGCCTTATACGGAATCGACAAGCCCAAACTTACCATCATTGACGGCAAGTGGTATTTCTATTTTAGCGATTTACAAGCAAACCACCCCAATCCTGTTGTTGGCGACCATACCAACATTACTACAGAATTGTTTTACTGGAGTCCTGATTTACCTGAGCTACTGTTAAAACAAGCACACATGATTAGAACATGGTTTGAAATGCCGCAAAATCAGCACCTGAAACATCTGGTATATTGGCCCAATAGTGATCCAGCAAAACGCACCGCATACGAACATATTGCTAAAAGTATTATATACCCAGATTATGATTTGGAAACTTGGCAAACAGCCAAACCTACCACTAGTTTTTATAACGAAATGGATCACTGGTTTCATGTCAATTTGGAAGGCACTCAGATATTTGATGCTTGGCAAGCAGGCCTACAGTTTTTGCTAGATAAAATAGATAACAAATACTTTATCTATGTTGTTGGACAACCGGCTGGATTGCATCAAAACACCAGTACCTTTTACTATATTGGTCCAGAAACAAACATACAGATACCTGCAATTATCAATAGAGATTACATAGCAAATAAAACAGTACCAACAGTTATTGACAAAAAATTGGTCAAAATCAATGCACGGGCTAGTGAGTAAACTCGATAAATAAGTATACTATGCCAGCAAATATCAGAGACCTATTAGACAACACAAAAGACATCTTTATGACGGACTCCGCTGTGAGCACGTTGTTGGACTTTGAGCGTGTGATGGATGAACTTGATCTATACGCTTTTGCCAACTGGAAAAACGGCGAGCTGGTTGAAGGTCCTGTATACGAAAAGTACTTTGTAAAATGTACATTTATGTGGCCTTACAAAAAAATGCCGGACCCACGCGGTGCAGAGCGTTTGAGCGAATACGATTGTGATGTTAACTTCAAGAAAGACTTCTTTGAGCATCCTAAGAAAGTTGAAACCCCAATGGACTACAAGCCGGGTACCAAAGTTCCCAAGCTGGTCAAAAGTCCTATCTGGTTGGTTGAAATTGTTATGCCGAAGAAGCTAATGCAAGACATCCAACAAGGTGCTCTAGAATTAGAATCAGGCACTGTGGACCTAGAAGACATTGATACTGCATACGAAACAGGTGCTGACAATGATGCCGTTGACCTAGAAAACAACACAACAGATCTCAGTGCAGGCGGACCAGAGGAACAACAAAATGCACCACAATAACCTTTTTGAAGGCCTAGAAGCCGGTGATCTAAAACGTCTGATTCACACAGAGTTACATGTTGATGAATTCAAAAGCAAACTGGGCGACGACTGCGATGTTGTTGTGCTAAGTTTCAAAGTAGACAACAAAGAGCCGGCCGGTGATCTGGTGAGTTTTATTGAAAAAGGCTACAGCTGGGTGATTGATGCAGACGTAAGCGCAGGCGAAATGGACGACGGCGACTACATTGTATTTGTCGAGCTGGATCGTACTCCAGAATCTGCTGAAAATATCATGAAATTGATGGACGACCTTATGAACTTGACCGACGGACAAGTTGAAGACTGGCGTGTACGTTACTACAAAGCACACAAAGAAACTCAGCTGAGTCTAGAAGCCTTGCAAGACCTGATCCCTAGCACACCAGAAGCCTACGAACGAGCCTACGGTCAAGAATCTTTGGACAAGCTGAAAACTGCCGCAGGTGTTGATGTTACTACCAAGGCTCCCAAGAACGATTATACAGAGAGTCTGCGTAGCTTGGCCGGTATCATTCGCTAAATTCCAATGTTGGACTTTATCACTATTGTTTTCCGGGACGAATTGCCTCTCCTGGAAATACAAGCACGTTCGTTTGATCAATACCTAAATCCCACAGATGTCAATCAAATAGTAGTTGTTGTCAATGATGACAACTCAGTCTTGGAGTCAATCGATACTGCCTGGTGGGGGAAACATGCCGGACAAGTTGTTATTAAACCACGGTCTGGTTATGCCTTTACTCCCGGCAACAACGGCTGGGACGATCAACAGTTGTTAAAGTTACTCAGTGCCGCACAGAGTCAAACCAAATGGAGCCTGGTATT
>Ga0209188_1000911_pt1 | contig 25876 bp, 12 predicted proteins | sample C_130625_EF_Meta_FD_187307 | JGI IMG/M metagenome (GOLD analysis project Ga0209188, IMG submission 187307) | Freshwater microbial communities from Lake Croche, Canada to study carbon cycling - C_130625_EF_MetaG (SPAdes) (version 2) | ecosystem: Environmental > Aquatic > Freshwater > Lake... | reverse complement strand
GGGCAATTCCGCCGGCGGGTGCTCAAGGGGTCCAAGGGGCAATTCCGCCGGCGGGTGCTCAAGGGGTCCAAGGGGCAATTCCGCCGGCGGGTGCTCAAGGGGTCCAAGGGGCAATTCCGCCGGCGGGTGCTCAAGGGGTCCAAGGGGCAATTCCGCCGGCGGGTGCTCAAGGGGTCCAAGGGGCAATTCCGCCGGCGGGCTTCCAAGGTGCACAAGGCTTCCAAGGCGCGCAAGGCTTCCAAGGCGCGCAGGGCGTACAGGGTGCATTTGCTCCTGTGGGTGTCCAAGGAGCGATTGCCGCGGCGGGTTCCCAAGAAAAGATAAGGTTGCCGATAAAATTGTCCGGTGTAATTTATCATATTAATTACGATACTGCTGCACAGGATAGACGCAAAGCTATATTTGACGGATCTGGTTCTGAAGTTTTAACAGACGACGAAGAAAAATTAATGACGAGCGTGGGTCTCATTGGTGATACGCGAAAGAATTTGAGCCCCTACCTATATGATTTTTTCGAGTCGCTACCGAATTGCCAAACAACAACGCAAATGGTTACGTCACGCGATTGTGAAATGGCACACTACGTTATGTGGTCAGTTCTATTAAAAGCGCGGCAGGACGTACAGCGAAATATAGATGAAGGCAAAAAGAAGGGACACATGCCCGACTCCGGTATGTTTCAAACCGAGGCACGTCTAACAGCATTATCAAAAATTACTGGAACAGGTGATTCTGCTACAGCAGCAGTCAATAAATTATCAGAAACATCTTCTAAGGAACACGCCGAGATTACTGAGATAGTTAAACGTATAGAAGAAAAGATAGACTCTGTAAAGGACGGTGTAGATAAATTTAAGGCAAAGATGGGCGTCAAAGGTGGAAGAATCGGTTACCTTTTTGAGCGTAAGATGAAGAAGTAAATGTTTAGTATGTCCGTTTGATATCTTCAAAAGAAATCAAACCGTCTAGTAGAGTAGATATGCCCCTATTTATGGGTCTGTCCATTGAAAATGATCCAGAAACCTTGGAACAGCGGGCTTCAGACCCCCGTGGATACGCAAACAGCGATATTCCCTTATTAGAGTCATTTGGTATTTTAAAGGACGGTAAATCACCCGATGCGTTGTCCCTGACTCCCGATGACTATCGTACATTCATGAACTGGTTGCAGAATGGTCCGGCTAGACCAGTTCCCAGTGGACCACCCATGCGCATACTTTGTTTTTATCGTGAGTCCTTAAAAAAGAGTACTGAAGACTTCAGTACGACCGACGGTCACCGCTTGAAGCAAGAAAATCTTATAAAAACTATTGATGAAATGTTGCGCGACGGCGACGATAATACAGACCCGATGGTAATGTGTGCGTCTGGTGGTCAACCACCCCCAGCGACAAGTGACTGTTGTGATAAGTTATCAACGCGATTTGAACAAACAGAAACCCTCATAAGTAGTTATTTCGGGCAGCCGACAACTTCTGTAGATATATCAACACCGATGAAGTCACTAGAAACACTCATAAGTACTTCATGTAAGCCATCTGCACTCTCATTCGACGTATCAACTCCAATGAAGTCATTGGAAACACTCATAAGTACTTCATGCAAGACATCTGCCCTCTCATTCGATATATCAACCCCTATGAAATCATTGGAAACGCTCATAAGTACTTCATGTAAGACATCGGGTGCTCTAGATATATCAACACCCATAAACGCGTTAGGTACAAAGTTTGATACAAAATTCGCAGAAGCCGCAGTGCTCATCAACACGCTGCCGCCTGCGTTCAATCAAACAATAACGCAGTTAAGAGATGAGCATATTTTAGGTATAGCTTCAGATGTGGCATCGTGTTTAGAGGAACTTCAAAGAACAAAAGCCGCCATACTAGAATTAAAAGATCTCTGCACTGCCAAGCCGCAGGCAGCAGCGCCACCACCTGTACTGAGCGCAGCAGCGCAAGCCCGCATAGAGGAGGCGCGCGCAAAGCTAAGAGCTGCCGAACAGCGCGCGGCAGACGCGCGAGCGGCACTCGCTCTTATTACAGCCGATGCTAATGCAACAGGGGAGCAGATTGACCAGGCTGCCGATGTCGCAGCAGCAGCAGCAAACGAAGTTGAAGTTCTTCGCAATGAGGCTGCAGCTATATATATCCAAGCGGATTACAATTCTTCGTCATCGGGTGAAGCAGCATATGTACCGCCACCAGCTGGACCTTTAGTTGGACCGCGTCGCCCTCCAGGACCACCTCCAGGACCGCGCCCTCCAGGACCACCTCCAGGACCACCACCGCCGGCGCCACCTCCAGGACCGCCACCGCCGCCAGGACCGCGCCCTCCAGGACCGCCACCTGGAGGTTTTGCTCCATCAGCACCACCAGCGCCAGGTTCAGCTCTAGCTGCTATACATCGTATACCTAAACCAGCGCGTCCGCTCCCGCATGTCGGTGGTAAGCAGCCTTTGCCAAGACAAAATGCTGAACTCTTGAAGGGCGTTGACAGAGCCGTGGGTGATTTAAAAAAGAACGTGGAGGCGGCGCGGCGGCGAGCCAAAGGTAACCAGCGTATAAAGGACAGACAACGTATGGCAGAACTCGACAGAAAATTGGTTGAATTACTAGAAGCCCATAGAGAGTTAAATCAAAAGGTACGTGAAAATCATCCTGAAATAATGGCGGTTGCTCTAGCGCTAGAGCGGAAAGTCACACAAATGAACACTGTTTTAACTAACCACGTCTTAGCGGATGCGGAGATTAGAACGCTACGTAGAAAACTTGTTGTGGCGGACGTAGCACTCCGTGAATCGGCAGCACGAATCAATCTATTACGCGCCCAACTAACCGCGCTCGGCGCAATACTGGCACGTGTGAGACCTTTCGAGGAACCGGACGCCGATGGCTATAATAAGTTGAATGTAATGTACAAGGCGGCTTTACAGCAGATAGACAATTTAGCAGCCGAAGTCCAACGTTTAGAAACGAAAGGCGGTGACAGCGCAGCAAACGTGGACCGCGATAAAGCGATAGTCCAAGAAAAACTACGCGTAGCAGAGGCTGCAGTAGCTGAACTTACACAGAAGCTGATGAAAATGACCGAGCAGTGGACAGCGGCAAATGCGAAAGCGCGCTTTCTAGGGAAGAAGGTTCAAAATGCAGCAAAGGCTATGCTAGATGCTCAAGGAGAAATCAGACTGCTACGTGAGATGATGGTGGTTCTCAGCGGTATGCTGGCTCAAATAAAACCCTTTAGAAAAATAGATGCGGCTAACTATGACAGACTATATCAGATGCATGAGGGTGCTCTAAAACAGATTGATAGGCTAGCCAAAGATATTCAACGTCTTGAGACCGAAAAGGGCGACAGCGCTGCGGATATCGAGCGTATTAAACTCGAGTTGGAAACAAAACTTGCCGCGGCAAGAGATAGTGTAACAGACCTTACAAAGAAGTTAATGAAGATGACGGAGCAGTGGACGGCGGCTGACGCGAGAGCGCGCTTCTTATCGAAGAAAGTGGCTGATGCCGATGAGGCGATGCGTGAGGGTGCCAACGAAATAAGACAGCTGCGTGAGCAGATGGGTATTCTGCAAGAAATGTTGGGTCGTATCCGCCCCTACACAAAAGACGACGAAGATAATTATGATAATCTAAATGAAACATATCATACTGCGCTTAAACAAATAGATAAATTAGCCGACGATATTCAACGTCTTGAGACTGAAAAGGGCGACAGCGCTGCAAACGTGCAGCGGGATAAAGAGCAGCTGGTCGAAGAGTTAAATGATACCAAAGCGAAGGTTGCCGAGTTAACCAAAAAGTTAACGAGTGCTACGGAAAAATGGACAGCAGCGGACGCGAAAGCGCGCTTCTTAGGAAAGAAGGTTCAAAACGCAGCGGAGGCTATGTTGGATGCACAGGGCGAAATCAGATTGATGCACGAGCAGATGCAGGTCCTGAATGGCATGTTGAGACAGATAAAACCGTTCAGACAATTGGACGCTGAAAATTACGATAAACTAAATGATATGTATGTGAATTCCTTAGCAGAGATAGAGCGCCTAAATGATGAGATTCAGCGTCTTGAGACGCAAGGCGGTGACATGACGGCGTCTGCTGAGCAGAAGCTGGAAACTTTACGCGCCGATTTAGTCGATTCGAAGCAACGTGTAAACGAGCTTACCGCCGATCTTCGTACAATGACAGCGAAGTGGACGGCTTCAGAGGAGCGCGCAACTCTGCTCGATAGACAGTTGGCGGATGCGCGAGCGGAATTACAACATACTGACAGCGAATTAAAAGAGAAGGTTGCCGCGTTAACAGCCAGTCTTGAACAATCAGCACAGAATGAACATACAATAGAAGAGTTGACGGCACAGATTACATCGCTAAGAGCCGAGCTCGCAGCCAAGTCTGCCGCAGCGGGAGATTCCACAGCCGAAGTGGCGCGACTTGAACACCAACTCGAAGATCTTCGTACACAGCTTGCCGCTGCCACAGAAGAACTCAAAGCAAAGACTCTTTCTTTCACCGAGTCTAGTGAAGAATTAGCCCGTGTTCAGCGTGAATTAGAGGATAAGCAGGCAGAAATCACAGCAAACCAACTCGAGTTAACACAATTACGTAGCAATTTCGCAGATAGAAGTAAGAATTTAGCTAGATTAGAGCAGATTAGTGATGCAGAAAAGCGCGAGCACAAAGCCTATAAGGAAGATGCCGAAAAACAGATTGCCGAATTTAGGGAGACTATTCAGAGGTTGCAACTAGCCGATGAAGATACCGATGGTGTTATAGCAGGACTGAAAGCACGGTTGGCTTCTCAACTAGCGAAACTTATAGAGGTTAAACGAGATTTTGAAAACGAACGTAATCTGAGATTAGCCGCAGAAGAAGAGAATATTAATATTAAAGGACAGGTTGCTGGGTTAACAGGTCAGTTACAAGCCCTCGAAGTCAACAACAGAGAGACGCTTGCTGAATTAGAGAGGGTGCGTGCTCTACTCAGAGAATGCGAAGCACGCCCTTCACCGGATATAGAGTTAATAAGACAATTGCGTGCTGAAATAGAGCGCCTCCAAGTTGAATCACGCCAGCAGCAAGAGAGAATAGGAGTGCTGACCGGTGAACGCGATGCTGCAAATGCAAAATATCTTGAATTAAATGCAGCCTACGATAAATTAGATGCTTGGGCTGAAATAGCTAAAGAGAGATTTGCTCAGCAGAAAGCGGACATCGCCGAATTAACCGCACGCCTAGAGGCGAAGACAACGGAACTAGCGACTGCGACAGCAAAAATAGGGACTCTACAGGCTGAGGCTTTAGAAGCAACGAATCAGTATACGGCGACGTTAGAACAATACAGAGATAGACTGCGCACAGCGGTCGAAGGTATCGCGCGCTTAAGATCAGACCGTGATGCCGCAGTCGAATCTGTGGAATCGTTAGCCAGACAAATCGAGGAATTAAGTCGCCAACAAGGCACCGCCAGCACATTACAAGGAAAATTGGACCTTGCTCAAGCAGAACTTAGACGCAAAACGGAAGAGCTTGAAATTGTAGCCAATAAACATGCTGCGATGAATGGAGAATTCCAGCGAACAAAGGCTCATTATGAAGAAAGACTACGTGCGTTAGAGGCATCCGTTCTGGAATTAGGTGGGTCCAGGCAAGAGCTCGATAGACGGTATCAAGTGGCGCAAATTCGCATTGGCGAATTGGAGCGGGCTTTGCGTGATAGAGAGACTCAGGCAAGACTGGTTGACCAAGACAATCAAGCCACAATCCGCAATATACTAGGTGAACTTAATCCGCTACGCGACGCGGCGAAACAGCTTCAAAGAAATAAGGTCCGTATTGCTGAATTAGAGTCACATCTAGAGGGACTCCAAGCGAACTACGCTGACCTAATGCAAGGCTACAAAGAGGTGGAGGAGGCGTATGAAGCAGCGCTCAAAGCGGTGCCAGGTCAAGCTAAGCCGCAGCCCCGTGCAACTCTACAAAATACTTGTGGTTATTGTGCCGCGAATCCCGGTAATAGAAAGGTCTGCGCTGAATGTGAGCATTATAGAAAAATAGCTGCAGGAGAAGCCTCGTATAAGAAACAATTTGGACCAGGCAGGGGTGGTGCCACAAGAAAGGGGGGGCGCCGCCTAACAAAGGGTGCTAAACTACGTAACTTCTCCCGCAAAATTGCCCCGCTAAAGTAGAGATGGGTGATCTTAACATCGGTCTAAAAATAAAATACAGTTTTTACAGCGCACTGGTCTTCTTCCTTGTTGCGAATCCCGAGACCGCTAAATTTCTACAGTCAATCTTCGGCTCGTACATGGACATAGCCGGACCATCTGGTTGCCATACAACAAATGGTTTTTTTCTCTTAACTATCGTCTTCTTTATTGTAATGGTTGCGCTCATGATGTTTCCACGAGACAAATAGATACAAAGATACAAATCTATTTTTATTCTATAAAAGTAGAGATGCATCCAGAGAAATACTACAAGGGTCTTTCGAAAACAAAGAAAATAAAGAGGGAGCGCGAGATTAAACATTTCGGTGCGAAAGACTGGAAGGACCCGAAAGCCTATGTGGGTTTCAAAACGAACGAAGGAGTCAAAACCAAGCCGTCCTCTTATACAAAGAAATTCTATAAACTTTTACCTAATGCGAAGAGTTTAAAACAGAAGGCGTCAAAGACAGGTGTCCCTCTCAAATATATAAAGGGGTCATATAATCGCGGGTTAGCCGCCTGGCGCACAGGACATAGACCCGGTGCCACGCAACAACAGTGGGGCTACGCGCGTGTACACAGTTTTCTCACATGCGGTAAAACCTATAAAACAACAGATTCTGATTTAGCAAAAAAGGCAAAAAAGGAAAGCAAAAGCGCAGCGGCATGGTGGAAGAAAACATGCTAAGCGCGCAAGCGTCCGATAAATTCGGCACATACCGTGTTCCAAGTATAGGGGGCAACTGTGGCACTAGCAGATGAGCCGTGTGTCTTAACAAGTTCTGCATCCAGAAAGTATCTTTCTAGCGCAGTACATACATCACTTGAGTCTACACCGTGAGCCTCTCCACTGACAGCAGAAGACATGGTCGGTGTATAATAGGTGTAGACCGCGGGTACGACAATTGAATTAGTGAAAGTACAATATTCAAGGTGTCCGAGCTGCTCCGATACGACTTGTGGCTTACCCAAACCCATCATTTCAAACGCGCATAGACCGAAGCCCTCTGCACCCGCGCACGAAATACCGATGTCGGCGGCATTGTACATCATGTTTATTTCATTGTCAGTATACGGCTTATCGCGATAAGCTAATATGAGTTTATCTTTGTGTTCCTTATAGTCACCGCGGAATTTACGTATGGTGTGTATATAAATTTCGTTAATCAGATAACCACCATTCTTTCCCGCATCACACGCACACAAAAGCCGCAGCTCAGCTTTAGGGTGTTTACAAACTAATTCAGCAAAACCCGCGACAATGGTATCGTATCTCTTTGTCACAGTATTCCTGTTCGCGGATACAATATAGAATCCTTCAACGGGTATTCCCAAATTTTTACGCGCAGTCAATTTATCAATAGTAGGATGCATATTTGAGTCAAACCCGTGATTCAAAATATACATAGGTATTTTAATACCATTCTGTGCTAGAACACTCTTCCAACTATTTGTGGCTACAAAAAGTTCGTCGCAACCTGTGTTAAGTACTTGTACACAGTCGCTACGTAAGCTATAATACGTCTGGTCTAGATAGACTACGGTCTTGAAATTCTTAGTACACTCTTTAATCGCCTCAATGTATTTACAACTTATAAATGCATCATTGTATATTACAATAACACTCGGCGACACCTCTTCAACATATGATTTTAAGCCAGAGAAATCAAATCCATTTTCTGATTCAGTAATCCGCACACGTACATTTGCAGGCGTGGGACGAAATTCTGCGACATCCTTTTGTCCGCCGTATTGATACACTTCAAACTCTGGATTCGCCGCAAGAATTTTAAGCAAATTCCACGCAACCTTGCTCTGCCCTATTAATTGCTGACTGTGCGTTGAGACCATGAGAATTTTACGTTTTGGAACCGACTTCTTGGGTACAGTGCTTGAAAAGTAGGTTACCTTTCCACCTACTGGCACGATAGGAAGAGCGGCTACCTGTGTAGCAGCAACAGCAGCAACAGGCGGCGGCACAGCAGCAACAGCAGCAACAGCAGCAACAGCAGCAACAGGGGCAGCAGCAACAGGGGCAGCAGCAACAGGGGCAGCGGTCGGCTCAATTATCCGTAGTTTCTGCGTATCCTTCAGTAGGTTTTCGAGTGCGGCAGAATACATTATATGCATTTATGTTTTCCCGGTTTAAACCGATAAATTTGCCTAATTAGAAAAACAAATTTATTAAGTATAAAGTATGTTTGCACTAACAGTTCTCTCTGCCCTCCTATACACGGCTCACGCAAGCATCACAAATTGTAACACAAATTCCATATTCACTGTGAACGGTCTGGGCTTTTGGCCAGACCCCGCCCAGATATCAAAGAATTCAACCGTCTCATTCGACTTTACTGTACCTGCTGTAGTAACAGCAGGAACCGCGAAATATTCCTTCTCGTTTAACGGTATCCCTTTCACGCCCACGACGGAGGATCTGTGTACACAGACAACCTGCCCGATTCTACCTGGAACCTATAATCAGTCGACCTCATCCGATTTCCCAAATGTAAGCGGTAAGGTTGTAACAAAGATTGAGTGGTTTAATGAAGCTGGTGATAATCTTCTCTGTGCGCAAATTAGTACAAAGGCGTCATGAGCGCAGTCGCATATTTTCCCGAGGGCGCGCCCGTAGTGGGTGAAGTCGAGTTTCACGATGTCAAACAGGGCTGTCGTATAACAGCGCATTTTTCAAAGCTGCCACCAGGTGAGCACGGTTTCCACATCCACCGAGCCGGTGATTTGCGCGGACCCGGATGCCAGGGTGCGTGCGACCATTATCATAAGGGTAAAGCGTCGGACCACGGCGGACCACCAGGAACAGCGGGTCCGCGTCACACGGGTGACCTCGGTAATATATCGGGTTCACCATTCAAAAAAACATACCTTCTGCATGACGTGCGAGTTGCTGACCTCTACGGGCGCTCACTTATAGTTCATGCGGATAAAGATGACTGTGGCACAGGTGATTTTGAAGATAGTCTAACAACGGGACACTCAGGTAAACGCATAGCCTGTGTTTTGATAGGGCGCTCAACAATCGATTGTGCGAAGACCCGAAAAAACAAGCATAAACAAACAACCAAGAGTACTACATAATGGACCGTAGGCGCTCGTCTAAACTGAATGATTTTATGCCAAAAGTTCATGTACCAGTTCGGGCTGTCCGAGGTAAGAGTAGTGCCCCGCGTAAAGAGCCGATACCCAAGGCGGTTCGTGAGCAAACGTGGCTTGTATATGTAGGACCAAAATTCAAGTCTAAATGTCTGGTGACCTGGTGTACAAATGAAATTAATGTGTTTGATTTTCACACAGGACATAATATTCCAGAAAAAGAAGGAGGGACATTAGATATATCTAATCTCCGTCCCATTTGTGCACGATGCAATCTTTCAATGGGATCCACGTATACAATTACTGAATGGAGCAGACTAGGCTCTAAACAGCAACAACAGTCAGAACCAAAACGCCACTGGTTAAAACGGCTTTTTTGTGGATTCAATTAATAACCATATACGTTTAGTTAGTCTTTGTTTATAAGCAATCCACCAATTGCGCATATCCACCTGTATCTTATCCATAGCCGCGGTACGCGATGACAGAGTGCTCATGACTTGAGCCGCTGTCTCCATTTCACGCAAGCCCAACAAGATTGGCTCAACGCCATCATTTAGAATATGTGTATACGATTCATTCTTGTCGATTGGTATAAGCGGTAAAGCACCGTGTTCAAGCGCCTCGTAAAACCGATATGACTCGACGTTATAGAATCCTGCTAAACATGGTATAAATTTGGATTCTTTTAACAGAGCATTATATTTGTCAGCCTCTAAGTTATTAGAATGCCATGTGGGTGTCAAGTGTAATTTGTATCCTGGAGCCGCTTTTAATGATTCAATAAGCGCGACTCGCCCAGGTCTATCCATAGCGCCAGCAAAGGACCAGAGTGTAGGGCGTTCGCTTAGTTTTGTGCCCATTCTCGTAGAACCGCGTCCACGATAGTAGCCCAATGGAATATGAATAACCTTGGAACCGCTGACCTCAGGACGCCAATAGTTTCTAAATACAGCGCGGATGCCAGGGTGCCCGTATAGGCTCACATTATCTTTACAGGTTTCGTCGCTCAAATGAATGAGATAGAGCATGTGGTCCATGTGCCTATTAATCCAGCCTTCGACGAGGTCAACCGATACGGTGTGATTATAACATATAAAAAGAGGAGCACCTTGTGTAGGCTTGTCTGTCGCTTTTATCCATTTAAATTTGCGGGCAAAAATCTCTTCGAGCCACTCTTGTTCAAGACAGTCTCTGGATTGTAAATCATCAAAGTAGACGACTTGTATGGGCGTAGTTGCGCCACGCACCTCATCCTCCGTAAATGCATCCGTATTGTTCCAAATTTCGCTATCAAATTTATCAACGCGATTAAAATTGTTAAAGTCTGCATTCTGGTAGGCAGGATCCGCATCCTGTAAACAACCCGCTAACAGTGGACAACTAAAGTAAAGGTTTAGAATGCTATCGCCATGGTTCACAATCATGTGGTCGATACTAGTAAAGATACCACGCGCTTCAATGAGGGCGCACATACGTTCCGCGCCCGCGCGCGTGATAACGTACGAATACGTACAGAAATGAAAATATCGACGCTTCTCGCCTCCAAACAGAGCATGCGGTTTAACTTTAGCAAAAGACTTGTTAACAGGTTCAGTAACAAGTGGTAGCGCCGGTTTATTAGGTGGCAGCACACCGCCCAAAAAGATAAAGTGCGCATCCTTAGGAATATCAGGAATCATCCGATTCCACTTTGTAACATAATCACCTACAAATACGACGTCATCCTCCAAAACTAGACACGTCTCTGCCTTGGACGCGACAATCTGTTTCCAAATTTCATAATGAGAGAGTGCACATCCCATAACAGATTTCTTCCATTTGAAGTCATTGTCTCTAAAAAGGTGCGCGATCTCGGCAGTCATCTGAATATCCCGTCCATATACCGCGCGCACAACCTGTGTCTGAGCAGCCAGAACGCTGTGTTTATTCTTGAATGTAAGCAATCTATCTTCGCGATGAGCCAAATTTACAATATAAGAGGCGTCAAATCCCTCCATGCGCTCCAGCGAACCAGCCGTCCAATTGCCCCTGTGAACATAAAAAAATTTGTTTGATTTAACGCAATCCGTGTGATTAGTCCAGCCCGCATACGAATCTAATAAGAGCGGTTTAACTCCAGCGCGATGTCCCAAAAGTGTATATATGCTCTGGTCGTGTCTGTGCCCTTTACATACATTGCTATATGTCGCCCATTTATTGCCTACAATAACTTCGCGTCTACATGCCTGCTTATACACATCGCTAAATAATTGGCGAAATTTACCCTCTATTTTAAAACCAAATATGTTCGCACTGTACTGCGCCACGCGTCCCTCCGCTTCAGTCATTTCCAAAAGTTCGCAGAATCGCGGATGAGACCACGTTTGCATATTGTGCTCAGGCATGTGAGTCACAAATATATCGTTTTGTTCAATCTCCGACCATATAGAAGAGAGGTCGCGCAACACCTCTATACCTGAATCTAAGTAGAGCAGTAACGTACCCTTAGCAAAAACGCAGTTTGCTACATGTAAAACGAGTGGCTTCCATGCATAATGCGCAGGATTCCAGAAATCCCAGCCAGGATTCCATTTGGTATCGAGCTTAACAACGCGCCCACCAGCCAATTCTAATTCTTCGTCTTCGGACGAATTTGTATTGAACACAAAGACGTAGACAGGTAGTCCACGAGCTGATTTAATTAGACGTACAGCAGATGATACGTATGCAGAATTGCAGCAAGTAACAATTGCCTTTCCACCGCATTCACCAATAAATTCAGTCTTATACGGTGGAATCACAGCAGCAGCAGCTACAGCAGGAACGCCCTTCTTCTTAATTCCGACAATTCTATCCGCAATTTCCTTCCAAATTGCGCGGCACCCAACAATTTGCTCATCTGACAGAATTTTTTCAGATGCCATCGCTGTCCAAGCGCTATCGTCTTCATCAAGTTCCTTAATGCGACGTAATAAAGCCTCTTCTGAACCAAATTCTGCCACATTAATAAAGGCTTTCGGATTAAATTCGAGCGCAACAAGCGGGTCGCCCCAATAAATTGGGATACATCCAGCCAATTTTGCGTGTAAAATTTTCTCCGTAACATAGCCTGGACTCTTAGAATTTTCACACGCAAGTACAAATTTATATTGCTTATAAAATTCGACCTTTGCCGCCTGTCCCCTGGAGCCACCGCTTCCGCACGGAATTTTATCAATTGTGCCAAAAAGAGCGCCACCACTATCAACACTCTTATATCTAGAAAGCAAGTGGAAGAGAGTATTGCGCTCCACACAATTTGGATTAGATGCAACGAATGCGCAGAATTTAGTACGCTTCTGTACAATTGGGCTGAGCAATTCGAGAGGTAGGGGTTCTGGATTGACGACCTCTTTCGAATTTTGTGAGAACCAATTTAATTCGAGCATCCAATTTGGAAGACGAATATAATTCGCCTCCTCGGCGGCGCGCATAAATCCTATATTAAGTACCACATCCTCTCGCTCCTTAGGACCCATATTTTCTCCAACATAGTAAATTTTGGGTATGTGTTTAAAACGCGGGTTCTCATTTTCGGCACCAAACGGACCGAATATAATTAATGTTGGGTCAATCTGGTCTATTTCGATATTACCTCCATTTGCCCGAATCGCGGATACGAATAAATTGTGCTGTGGAACAAAATCAGCCCACATGTCTAAGAAGGCAATTCGTAAGCCCGATTGTACAATGCGCACAGGTTTAGAGCATGTGACCGAATTGACTAATACTGCCGGTAAAATAGCAGTAGCAAGAGCTGGACCCCATTTACTTAATAGGTCGGCGCGAACAAGGCTTAGTTCAGGGCGCGGCTCAGTACGAATTCTATTCCAACAGACGATGGCTTGACCTATACGATTTAAATTATAGAACCATTGACCACCTGCCGTCGTGCGAAGCGCCTCACAATTGTGAATTACAGGGATACCTAACCAGAGTGCATCGAGTAAGTGGTATTTCATTGGACGCCATCGCTGGTGTGATAGCAATACTGTTGGCGCTCTACAAAGATCCGGTAATCGCACGCGTTTTAAGAAGTTTCCGCTGATGTCGCTTCCAAAGTGTAGATTTTTAACGATATTGCTTACAAAGAAGGGGCGACTCAATAGTGTATCAGAATTAGTGACTCTCCACTTTGTTGCCGGCTCCGTTCTACATATCTCACTAACAATTGTTAAGGGCAGCGTACAATGACTCGTATTTGTCTCATTGCTTTCACAAATAATTATTTCATGCTGACCTGGCGTCCATTTAGGTACGCCAGCCTCAGCACAGTACGCATCAACAAGAATAGGATTCCACAGGAATGGTACCGTGAATACCGGACAATCAGATAATATTTCAAGATACTCATAATCAGTTTTCTTGAAGTGAGACCACGTCCAGATGCAGTTCAATCCAGTAAAATCACGCGTCTGACTCGATAAAGGATACGTGCTGCTCTCAATATCATAAAATACGGGCGGATAGTGATAGAACATTGCTGAACGTTGAGTTAATTGTTTGCGCAGGTCTGGCGGAAGAAACCACACAACCTCTACTATTAAATGATACGTTTGTAGCTTTGAATTATTTATAAGTTTCGTAATTGGTATATCTTTTGCTAAACTAAGGCAGTCAATAAACCAATCATCGGAATCGCCTGGAATAACATATTCTACATCGTGTCCAAGCTCTTTTAAAGCATATGCAAGATAGACAGCAACCTGCGGCATAGCACCGCTGAAAGCCGAGCCTTTGAACAGGTTCGTTACGCCGATCCTCATCTTATAAGAAGAATTAAAATAAACCTTAAGTATCAAGTATGTTCATCCATCCTTTTATGTTATCTGGATTCGAAATCGAAAAATTCCACGACAGTTGTAGTGCCGCGGTTTTATATGCCTCTAGACGTGTATGATGTGTTAGAATTACCTTTTGAATTTGTTCAATTCCCTCCTTTATACTATCTCCAGAGTAGTAGTAACCAAAATCCTTGAAGCGTTCAAAGTTATGGATAACGGGGAAACCCATCATGAGATGCTCCAAAAATATGTAATTGTACTCATTGTTTACGGTGTGCTGGATAAGTATATTTGAGTTTAGCGATTTAGCCAAAGTCCTTGTATCAGCGCGCGGTAACAGATGCAATTTAGATGTCTTATTTAATTCAAGTGTAGGCAGTATAGTATTCTTAAAATATGCAGATTCAAGCAATTTAGTCCCATTCACAGCCGCAATTTCATGTACCTTCTCTGGATACCTACGATAAAATGCCTCGCAAATCATAATAGGAATGAGTGAGGACTTTTGAAAACTAATATTAGGTTCAATAATTGTAAATGAATAGGGTGCGGACGGCTGATGCTTATAGGTCCCAATTAAGTCAGTTATAAACATTGGTTCCCATACATACGGTGCAATTTTTACCGACGGATATACTTTATTTATTGCACAGGCATACTCTTGGTGAAAATCATAATGCGGTGATACCAAAATTGTATCTATATCACCGACAACATGGTGACTAAAATTTGTTTCAGGATGAAACATGGGAGTCTCTATATCTATGTTTAAAATATTACCAAGATACAATTTGAATGTTTTCGCCCCCGCCTGTTTAAATAGACCACGAATCTGTGGTCCACATGACATACCCATCTCAATATACGCATATATTTTAAAAGGTTTATTAACCCATTCGTGCGCATCCAGAGTCCTAAATTTATGATACAGAGCCGAATCAAGGTGCTTCTTGTTATCGTCTACAAGAAGAAACGGAATGTACCCCGCCGACTCAAATAGTTTATATAAGATAAAAATGTTTTGAAAAAGCCCATTCGACCAGAGCTGCTGCTCAGGCATGCGTATTGACGTAATCAATATAGTCTTAACAGGTTCATTTGGTACATCAGAGTGTTTAATAGCAGGTTTAATAATGGGCTGAATATCCAGACCAGTGAGGTCGCCTATCATAGACATTTTATTAAAACTTAGTGGTCAATCCTTAAGCAATAAAAATAACCCCATATAGGGAATGAGAGATTTATTTATAGGCTTAGCCATTATGTCAGAATTTATATTGGGGCTTTATTCTTTACTTATCAAATCGGTTCCAACAAATCTGTCAACACAGGTTCTTGCGCGTATGTTAACATATACGGTTGCGGCAACTGTGCTAGGCTCATCGATGAGCCGCCTCCCGTCTCTTTCTGCCCAACATTTAGCGACAATGGGTTTACTCAATTCGGTACACGTTGCTTCTTCCTATTATGCTTTTAAAGAGCTTCCCAGCGCGGTCTCATTATCACTGTTCTATATCTATCCATTTTTTAATATTCTTTTTTCAAAGGTATTTTTGAATGAGAAGATAACAACAGCCGCGCTACCATGGTTAGCCATGTCATTTGTAGGAATGCTATTTATCATATTCCCAGTACAAACAGATGAAAAACCAGTGACGAACTGGCTACCCTATCTTTCTATAATAGTCTCAGCGTTAACAGAATCGCTTATCTATATTGCCTTTCGCTCCGGTTATGAGCCAACCGAATTTCAAGGAGTGCTTCATCTGTACGGCGGCGGACTTCTCGCGACACTTCTTGCAAGCGCCACAAATATAATAGAGCCTTTTGATTTCAAATGGTCAACGTGGAAACCATTGTTACTATTCAATCTAGTAATAGGTTTTATAGGATATAGCACACTATTTACGTCAATACCACAAATCCCGGTTGAGGTTTTTGCTTCATTGGCTTTCTTTGGAGTTCTATCAGGGTTCGTATTTGGTGAAGTCGGCGGTGAAGCACGCCCAGGTCCTACAACGTTTATAGGCGCAGCAGCAATCATAGTAGCAGCAGTTGCGGTCCGTCTGCTTAAGATAGAAAGAACCTAACACGAAGATTCTATAGAGTTGAATAGGGATGTCAGCAGGGGGAGGTCTCCTAGATCTTGTTGCTCGTGGAAAAAAAGATACATTCTTTTCACAAAATCCAAAAATCAGTTTTTTCCATAGCGTGTATCAGCGCTCTCCACCCTTTACACAAGAGGTGCGACTAACACAACCACGAAATAAGCCCGAATGGGGTCGCTGGACCGACTTCGACCTTGAGCCTATTGGTGATATATTGAGAAACCCCGTTCTGCTAATTAATTTGCCATCATGGTTATCAGCCGCGCAAACAGCCCTGAATCCCACATCGTATATTACGGATTTAGATGGCGTTGAATATGGATACTGCCAAGATGTGGGCGCCCTAATGATTGATAAGGTGCAGGTTTTTAACGACCAAATAATGCTCCACGAATTCTGGGGGCAATGGCTTGAATGGCGCGTAGCAATGCAATCAAACTCTACTGTGTACGGGGCTATAGCAGGGCGCCATGCTGCGCTTCCAGGAAGAATAGCGAAGGCAGCGACACCGCTTCAATTACGAGTCTATCTACCGATTCTTGGTAATCAGACACCAGACGACCAGGGGTTTCCTATGGTTGCCGCGACTGCACAACGATTTAGAATACGTGTATTCTTGCGACGCCTCGAGGATATCGTGGAGGCATCCGATTCGCGTATCAACCCAACTCCTTGGAGCAGAACATTTAGAATTAAGATAAGCGCAACTGACCCTGGAACCGAATTTCAGACAATGGCGCGCCCAGCCCTCGGCGGTCCCGTTCTAACACTGGAGACAACACAAATTTATTTGCCACGCGATGTACAGGACTTTTTGAAGAAAAGTCTAATCCAAATCCCATATACGCAGGTCCAATTAAGCCAATTCACAATTGAAGACCCTAAATGGGATCCGGTCGTAAAATTAAATGCGACCGTTACAATACCACTTGAATTAGATTTTATTGGCTCGGTGCAACGATTAACAGTTGGAATCCAAACTGACGCATCAATACAGGCAGGGCAGCGATATCAGACATATCCTCCTTTAGGTGGGGCGCCAGCCTTTATTCAGAGCCTTCGGCTAAATGTTGGTATACAAGATAGGCTAAATAAATTCTCATCTCAAATCTATCGTGATGTAGCAAATTATTATAAGAATCAAAAAGAACCCAGGGAACCCGACGGAGGAGTTTTTAACGTCTACACTCTAGCATTAGGTCCAGCAGAAACAACAAAACCCTTAGGAACCTTCAATATGAGCCGGACCCAAGATGCTATCTTATACGTGGAATTAGCTCCAATAGCCATAGACTCCCGGTTAAATAATCGTAAATCCTACATCTATGTTTTTGCCGAAGCGTGGAACGTATTTGAGATTAGGAATGGCAGGGGGAAAATGTTGTTCGCTGATTAGAAATGCCGCAACCAACCTACTTACATTTAACCGAAACTAATCTTATTGGTTATGTTGGAAATACAATTACTACGCAAATTACGTTGACACAATTACCAACCTTGCCGCAAGCAACGTCAGTTTTTGCCATACAAAACGCCGCCGGTCTAGGCTACGAATTTGCACCGGATCCGGGTTCCAATGGAGCTATGTCGTATAGATATACTGCCACATCAACAAATACAGTTCTACAATTCGATGCAGGTACAGGCGATGCCGAGATAGATGCTCAGCGCCTAGTTGTTAAGGCGCAGGGCAACGGAAATCCGGTTATCGTTATGAGACCCAATCAGACTACTGGTAAACCCTATATGGCATTTACTACAGGTGATACAGCTAACGGTACTGGTATTCTAGTCAATATATCAGCCCAAAATGAACCATCGATACAATTCTACAAATCAAGTAACACCACATATAATTTTTTCCCAAATGCTGGACCCGGTACACTCGTAGCCGCAAGCACTATACGGACGCAAAATTTAATCGTAAGTAGCATATCATCCATAGATACATATACTACAAATTTAATTGCTAATACCGGAGTAATATCATCTTTTGCTGCTAGACAGGCAATTATTTCGTCGCTAACATATACAACAATTGTAGGTCCATCGATTCTTCAAATTCAGAATATCACCTTTTAATTAGAAATCAATTATTTAACATTTTCTTAAAGCGAAAAAAAATGTTAAAGAACTTCTTAGTGATGATTTAGAGAGGTCTCCGGATGGCCAGTCAACTAATTATATCAACCGGCTTGGCGCTAGTAGACACTAGTGTACATACAGGCGTGATACGACTACCACCGGCATCTGACCTATTAGGTCGTGTAATCACGATCAAGGACCAAAAAAATACGTTTCAGACACATTCTACTACAATTAGTACGTCCGGTGCTGATAGATTTGAAGATGGAACCTATCTCTACAAGCTCGATTTTAAGGGAGAGGCTGTCTCCTTTGTTGCTGGGCAGCGCGGCGCCGACATGATATGGTTCAGACTTCTAAGTCAACGATTTGATACCGTACAAGTGTCAACGCTTATGCTTAATAACGGTAAATTGGTTACCGACTCTGGTTCAAACAGTCTGTTCTGGAATGGTCAAAAGATTGAAACAGGCATATCATCAACGGGTCCCTCAGGTATACAGGGCTCTACTGGATATACTGGTACTACAGGACGAACAGGACCTACTGGTTATACAGGCGCAACAGGCTCGCCAGGCGATCGATATTTAACGAAAACAAATGCGATTCTAAACCCCACTCTCGGCGGCACACTATCATTTGTTGTTGACAGCGATCTTGCGTACATTCCAGGTAACACAGTAAAAGTAGTTGATTCTACTAATGTCGTTAATAGCTTCACGGGTATAGTTCAGTTGTATTTCAAAACATCAGGATCGCTAATACTAACCAATATTTCAAATATTCAAGGTATATTTAGCCCTTCTCTCCGTATTTATAACGTGAACTTGGACGGCTTAGATGGTCCTACTGGCGCAACCGGTGACACCGGTCCCACTGGTTGTACTGGAGCACAAGGTATTACAGGACCCACAGGCACAACAGGTGCAACAGGTGCCACAGGTGCCACTGGTTTCACGGGTTCACAGGGTCCAACAGGTCTTCAAGGAGATAAATTCCTAAGTAAGACAGGCGTAATAACAATTAGCCCAGTCGAGGGTAGCCCAATTTCGTTTACAATTGATGCAACGTTAGCCTATATTCCAGGCAATTCCATCTTCGTTGTTGATTCCACAGACGTAACGACGCGTTTTGAAGGCATCGTATCGGCGTACGACCCTGTGACCGGCAACATGACAATCGATAGTATATTTAACATTATCGGCACGTTTATCCCTTCGCGTATCTATAACATCAACTTGAACGGTCGCGACGGTCCAACTGGATTTACGGGTGCAACAGGCTCCACCGGTGCAACAGGCGTAACAGGAGATACTGGTCCTACAGGACCAACCGGTCCTACAGGTCAAACAGGCTCAACAGGAGCAACAGGATCGGTAGGTCAAACTGGAGATACTGGTCCAACAGGAACAACCGGTCAAACAGGCTCGACAGGCGCAACTGGCTCAAAGGGTTTAACAGGCGATACTGGCTCAGTTGGACCTGTTGGTTATTCAGCTGGTCAAACCCTCTTTTTAACCAAATCTATAGATGACCCTGATACACCCGTTTATAAAAGATTAAACTTGGTACCGTCGGGTGCTGCAGAGACATTTACAACAATAGATAACATAAGTACCGAAGTTGTTTTTGGAGAATTCATAACACCAACCGGATTTCCCAATACAACATATGTGCCTCCAGGTGTATTTGATATAAATACGTGGGCTCTAGTAGTTGACCCTATAGGAAATCAATCAATAAACGTATACGGCAAATTTTTCAGACGCACACAAAGCGGCTCCGAATTCCTTCTCTTTACAACGGTCTATATCACTGTCAGTTCAGCCGTCAAAACACAAATCAATATACCCGCCTATCTAACCGAAGCGATTAGCGGATTAAATCCAAACGACCGCATTATTTTAAGATTATGTGCTACTTCAGCCTCTGACATACCACCAAGCGCCACCATTTATTTCGAAGGAACTAATAATTACTCCTACGTACTTACGACATTCGGGCTTCTTGGCGCGACAGGTATTACCGGTTCTACAGGTACAACAGGACAAACAGGTTCTACTGGTGCAACGGGGCAGACTGGTATTACAGGAGCAACCGGACCCACCGGTCATACGGGCGCCACTGGAGCCACCGGACTCACGGGTCAGACAGGCACTACAGGCGAAACGGGACCTACCGGAGATACAGGTCCAACAGGTGCCACAGGTATAACTGGACCTCAGGGCGAAACGGGAACAACCGGTACAACTGGACCGACAGGTCCTACAGGCGCAACAGGTCAAACAGGTTCTACAGGTGAAACAGGTCCAACGGGCAGCACGGGGCAAACAGGACCAACAGGTTCTACAGGACAAACCGGTATTACTGGTCCAACTGGTGATGCTGGTGATAAATTTGCCACAGAGTCGCAACCCAAAACAATTACTCCATCAGAACTGCTCGCGAAACATGTCGCTCTTTCCGTAGCAAGCGGTCTAGCCTATATTTCTGGTACGGAGATTGTTATTATACAAAAAACAAGCATAATAAATAGATTGGAAGGCGTAGTATCATCGTATGACCGTGTAACAGGCGATCTGGATGTAATAAATGTCTCTATTGTGGGAGGAACCTGGCCCACGCCAGGCGGTCCCTACGTCTATAACGTAAATCTAGTTGGTATTCCTGGACCAACGGGCACCACGGGTGCAACCGGTCCAACTGGTTATACAGGCTACACGGGTTTTACAGGACCAACCGGACCAACAGGTAAAACCGGTTCTACAGGTCCAACTGGTGTAACTGGACCGACTGGTCAAACAGGTACAACAGGTCCTACTGGCGTTCAAGGCTTACAAGGAATAACCGGACCCACCGGATTCACAGGACCAACAGGTTCGACCGGCTTCACGGGACCTCAGGGTTTACAAGGAATAACCGGACCCACCGGTCATACAGGCGCAACCGGTAGAACTGGAGCAACAGGTAGAACTGGAGCTACAGGTATAACAGGTGCTACTGGTAGAACAGGTCCTACAGGTTTTACAGGACAGACTGGTCCACAGGGTCGCACCGGACCTACCGGATATACCGGAACAACAGGAACCACAGGCGCAATTGGCGACACAGGTGACACGGGTCCAACTGGCGATACAGGAGATACAGGTCCGACAGGCTACACGGGTTCTACTGGAGATACCGGCAACACCGGTTCAACGGGTTTAACTGGACCAACCGGTGAGCCTGGTGATAAATATATGACATCATCCGATTTTACCACAATAACACCAGCGCTGGGTGCATCGGTGTCGCTAACTGTAGACGCGCATCTTGCGTATATTCCTGGAAATTCAGTTGTTGTTGTAGATGCAGCCAATCCGCTAGACAATAGATTTGAAGGTATCGTTTTTTCTTACGATTATGCGACCGGTGATATTACGGTAGGAAATATTGTCAATATATTGGGCGCATATGGTTCATTAAGAATATACAATGTAAATCTAAACGCTATAGATGGACCCACCGGTTTTACAGGACCAACAGGACCGACCGGTTCCAAAGGTCAGACAGGCGCCACCGGCGATCCTGGTGATAGATATTTGACAGTGTCAGAATTAGCCTCTTTTACACCAGTAGAAGGCGGTTCGGTTAACTTGACTGTGGGAACAAAGCTAGCATACATTAGTGGCAATTCAGTTTTAGTACAATCTAGCACAGGAATTCCTCCAGTTCCGCGGTTCGAAGGAACTGTAGCGAGTTACTCCTACACAACTGGGCAAATAGTAATATCGAATATTACAAATATACGGTACTGGACTCTAGCAACACGCAGATATAACGTAAACTTAGACGGTATCGATGGACCCACAGGTGCCACCGGTCCTGCTGGATTTGGTGCAACAGGACTAATGGGTCTAACAGGTCCCACAGGACAGATAGGCGAAGTTGGTTATACAGGACAAACTGGAATAACCGGACCAGCCGGCGAAGTAGGTCTAACAGGTCCTACAGGTCCTACAGGTCAAGCAGGACAAATAGGCTACACTGGACCAACAGGCATTGATGGAAAAACTGGACCGACAGGACAAACAGGATATACAGGATATACAGGACCTACTGGACAACCAGGATATACTGGAGCTGCTGGTATCGATGGTACAGGTCATACTGGTGACACAGGTCCTACAGGATATACAGGACCTACGGGACAAATAGGATATACTGGAGCCGCCGGTATTGATGGTACAGGTCATACTGGTGATACGGGTCCCACAGGTTATACAGGCAGCACCGGAACAATAGGACCTACAGGTTCACAAGGAAATCAAGGAAATCAGGGTGTTCAAGGATTTACTGGCTCACAGGGACTCGCTGGAGATGCTACAAATACAGGTGCGACGGGCAACCATGGCGATACAGGTTGGACAGGACCAATAGGTCCTGGAGGTGAAGCCGCAAATACCGGCGCTACAGGATACACTGGACCAAGTGGTATATTTGGTGCTACTACATTCACATGGGAATTAGTTAAATCAGTTCTGTTGGCAAGCGACGTGGTTAAAGGTAACCCAACTATACCATATAACGCACACGCCTATTCGCGAGAAAGGTATGATAGAGGTTCATACTTATCATTTCAAACAAATGAAACTGACCAATATTATGTCGTAGGTTTTACCGAAAATCCCTCATCAAACGTAACTTCAATCAAGTATGGTTTTTTAATCGACCAAGTTCCAAATACGTATTATATATATGAATCTGGTGTCGTAACATCATCAGGAATATACACAACAGGAACGGTATTCCAAATAACATATGATGGAGTATACGTACGATATATTGTAGATGGTGTAACCTTGGCACATGTCGCTGAGCGCCCCGTCGGTAACTATCTACATTTGGGTCTATCATTCGGAAGCGCGGGGCAGGTCAACAATATACATTTTGGTCCTATGGGAGGAATGGGACCAACAGGCTACACGGGTCCTACTGGACCACGCGGAGAAACCGGTACTACGGGTTTTACCGGAACTACAGGACCTCCAGGTACAGGATTCACGGGTACTACTGGACCGATGGGACTAACTGGTCCTACAGGACAAACCGGTGCAACAGGAACAATAGGACAAACAGGTGTAACGGGACCTACTGGACCAACGGGCTCCACTGGTTCAACGGGTACAACGGGACCGACTGGACAAACGGGTATAACTGGACCAACTGGACCAACGGGCTCCACCGGTTCAACGGGTACAACGGGATCGACTGGACAAACGGGTATAACTGGATCAACTGGACCTACGGGTCAAACTGGCGCAACAGGCGCACCAGGAACTGGTTTTACTGGAATTACAGGACCACAAGGAGTTACAGGTCCTACAGGTGTAACAGGACCGATAGGAACAAGAGGTGGATCACCTTGGACTCCAGTTCTTAATAATGTGACACAATCCTTATTAGATTCTACTGTATTTACAAAAACCTTCGGTTCTGACGACCAGCCTGACGCACAGGTCTATTCCTTACAAGGGTATGTCAGAGGTGTCTTCTGTAGCGGTCAAACGAATAATCCAATCGGGTCAGATGTATACATTGCTCTTAGTACAAATCCGACAAACTTAGGTGTAGGATATTTAGATTATTGCTGGCGGTTGGTTAACAGCACAGGTTATATATACATAAACAATGTACTTTTTTATACAAGTCCTACACAGGTAACATCAACAACTATTGTATTAATTACGTACGATGGGCAAAACGTGCGCTTCTACCAAGATTCAGTATTGATGTGGACAACTATTCGCCCCATAGGTTCCCCTCTATATCTGGACTGCATACTCACATATATTGGTGACCAGATAAATAACCTGATTTTTGGACCGATGGGAGAAGCCGGTGCTACCGGCTTTATGGGACAGACAGGTTCTACTGGTGATACAGGTCCAACAGGTTATACGGGTTCAACAGGACTTACAGGTGATACAGGACCCACCGGTCATACTGGCACAACTGGTTCTACAGGTTATACTGGTGATACTGGTCCAAGTGGTTCTACAGGACAAACAGGCGCTACGGGTCCCACAGGACAAACCGGACCAACCGGACCAACCGGATCCCAGGGAAATCAAGGTGCGCAAGGGTTTCAAGGCGCTCAGGGTTTCCAAGGAGCTCAGGGTTTCCAGGGCGCGCAGGGTTTCCAGGGCGCACAGGGCTTTCAAGGTGCCCAAGGCTACCAAGGCGCACAGGGATTCCAAGGAGCTCAGGGCTTCCAAGGCGCGCAGGGATATCAGGGCAGTACCGGTCCGACTGGACCAACTGGACCAACAGGATCTCAAGGAAATCAAGGCGCACAAGGTTATCAGGGCGCACAAGGTTATCAGGGTGCACAGGGTTTCCAAGGAGCTCAGGGCTTCCAGGGTGCTCAGGGATTCCAAGGAGCCCAGGGCTTTCAAGGTGCCCAAGGCTACCAGGGCGCTCAGGGATTCCAAGGAGCTCAGGGCTTCCAGGGCGCCCAAGGATATCAGGGTAGTACTGGTCCAACTGGACCAACTGGACCAACAGGATCCCAAGGAAATCAAGGCGCACAGGGTTATCAGGGGGCACAAGGTTATCAGGGTGCCCAGGGTTTCCAAGGAGCCCAGGGCTTTCAGGGTGCACAGGGCTACCAGGGTGCCCAGGGTTATCAAGGTGCTCAAGGCTACCAGGGCGCTCAGGGATTCCAAGGAGCACAGGGCTTCCAGGGCGCCCAAGGATATCAGGGTAGTACTGGACCAACTGGACCAACAGGATCTCAAGGAAATCAAGGCGCACAAGGTTATCAGGGCGCACAAGGTTATCAGGGTGCCCAGGGTTTCCAAGGAGCTCAGGGTTTCCAAGGAGCTCAGGGCTTCCAGGGTGCTCAGGGATTCCAAGGAGCCCAGGGCTTTCAGGGTGCCCAAGGCTACCAAGGCGCACAGGGATTCCAAGGAGCCCAGGGCTTCCAAGGTGCCCAGGGATATCAGGGTAGTACTGGTCCAACTGGACCAACTGGACCAACAGGATCCCAAGGAAATCAAGGCGCCCAGGGCTATCAGGGCGCACAAGGTTATCAGGGTGCCCAGGGCTTCCAAGGAGCCCAGGGCTTTCAGGGTGCACAGGGCTACCAGGGTGCTCAGGGTTATCAAGGTGCTCAAGGCTACCAGGGCGCTCAGGGGTTCCAAGGAGCCCAGGGCTTCCAGGGCGCCCAAGGATATCAAGGTAGTACTGGACCAAGCGGACCAACAGGTTCTCAAGGAAATCAGGGTGCACAAGGGTTCCAAGGAGCACAGGGATTCCAAGGAGCCCAGGGCTTCCAGGGCGCACAGGGATTCCAAGGCGCCCAAGGCTACCAGGGTGCTCAGGGTTTCCAGGGCGCCCAAGGGTTCCAAGGAGCGCAAGGCTTCCAGGGCGCGCAAGGGTTCCAAGGCGCCCAAGGTTTCCAGGGAGCCCAAGGATATCAGGGTAGTACCGGACCAACAGGACCAACAGGTTCTCAAGGAAATCAGGGTGCACAAGGCTACCAAGGCGCACAAGGATTTCAGGGT
>Ga0209188_1000909_pt1 | contig 25891 bp, 29 predicted proteins | sample C_130625_EF_Meta_FD_187307 | JGI IMG/M metagenome (GOLD analysis project Ga0209188, IMG submission 187307) | Freshwater microbial communities from Lake Croche, Canada to study carbon cycling - C_130625_EF_MetaG (SPAdes) (version 2) | ecosystem: Environmental > Aquatic > Freshwater > Lake... | reverse complement strand
CCTGCGGGAACCTCAACCACCAAATGTAAACCATCACCCTTTGCTTGAGCGCTTGTAATTTGACCAACTGCAGTAATGATTCCAGTAAACATAGCGTAATTTTAGTGGTTAATTTTTAATGAGGCGTAACCGCAGATCAGGACCAAAGCATTTTTGATCAATCGGTTTCCATTCCTGTATATCGTTCAAAGCCTTCATAGGCGAGATATTAGCCATACCAATACCCTCACCCATAAAGAAGGGTGCGTAGTAGAGCAAGAGCTCATCAACATAATTTTCTCTGAGTAGTGAACCATTGAGTTTAAAGCCTGCCTCAATATGGATCTCATTCATCTCACGCTCTTTGGCAAGATAAGAAAATAGTGTTGGTAGATCGACCTTACCCAATGCATTAGCCATCGCGATCACTTCGATGCCACGCTCATTAAACATCTGAGCTTTTTGTTGCATTTCAGAACTCTCGAGACTGGCGCAGACAATGATGACACCCGATTGATCAAGGTGACTCAATATTTTTGCAGTAGGCGGTGTTTCGAGTTTGGAATCTACGATGATGCGCCATGGTTGACGATCAGTTTGAACATCTCGCACATTCAAACTAGGATCATCTTCTTTCACGGTACCAACGCCCGTAACAATGGCGCACGCTTGTGCGCGCCAATGATGTCCATCTGCTCTGGCAAGTGGTCCGGTAATCCACTGACTGCGACCATCTGGTAAAGCGGTTTTTCCATCAAGACTTGCTGCAATCTTCATACGAACCCATGGTAAACCGCGCGTCATTCTAGAAATAAACCCAGGGTTTAATGCTTGTGCCTCCGACTCCAAGAGGCCGCAATACACTGCGATGCCCGCTGCTTTAAGGCGTTCTATACCTTTACCAGCAACTAGCGGATTGGGATCAAGCATGGATACAAAAATGGTAGCCGGCTGAGCAGTGATCAAGGCGTCTACACACGGTAGAGTACGCCCTGTGTGATTACAAGGTTCCAGAGTGACATATATAGTTGATCCAGCTGGATCATTACCGAGCACTTTTGCATTAGCTAAGGCCTGTATTTCAGCGTGAGCGCTGCCTACCTTTTGTGTAAATCCACGACCAATCACTTGCCCATCTTTAACGATGACACAGCCTACCCTGGGGTTAGGATTGGATAAATAAAGTGCTTTTTGAGCCTCGGCTAAAGCCTCGCCCATAAACTGTTGGTCGACTGCGCTATACATGGGGTCTATTAAACCATTCAATGGCAGCGCTTTGCATCTCTGGCTGGGTCACAGATCCGCCAGCGCCCGCCACTCCCCAGAATCATTTGGCGTTCTAGACTAGGAACCCTGGTATGCCCTAAGATCAATCGATTCGCTATAAAGCCGCCTTGAGCCGTTTTTGCTGCACCTGCTGCATTAAACAAAATACCCCTCTTACCTGAATTGGGGTCAATAAATTGCTTACCACCCCCTTTGAAGTAAACAGGGTCAATACTCGCCTGAGAAAGCCAGGGCTTATCAATACAGTCCACCTTAACCAATTTTCCAATACATCCACTTTTCACTGCCCACCCAGCCTCCCACCCATCTCCTGAGTTTGGTAGCAAGCGAACGGGCTGACCCAAATACAGCGCTTGATGACGCGCAAAGTGGGCATGAGCAATAAATCTTCTAGCGATAGTCTCGATTTCTCGAGCTGCGATTTGTTCTTGGAAAAGAGGCATTGTCATCATGGCTGTAATGGCAGTCATTAAAACAACTGCCATTAACTCTAAAAGACTGAACCCTAATTGAGATTGAAATCGTAACCTTAAATACAGATTGAATTTATTCAAAAACTTGTCTCCAGTTAACCCGTGTTGTGGCACCAGTTTTTTCATCCATGGTGACTCCGATCTGAATCGCTGGCTTTTTTTTACTAGAAATCAACCAACTATTTTTACCGACCGATTGAATAAAGCAATTCATTTCTGTTAACTCTGCAAGAGCATGAAGATTTTTCTCACACTCTAAAACCGCTCTTTCAGAGGAAATAAAATTTTTCTGAGTCTCTTCTATTGTTATCACTTCTACTATGCGTAATGCATTGAGCTTCTCCAAATACACCACAAGAGATGAGCACAGCAATAGAAGTGAAATCACCCAAGCCAAAATCACCAGAGATTCCTGGTTGAAAAAGTACGCATTAGATCAAGGTTTAGCTTGATTCCATCAGTCATTTGTAGCTTTACCTTAAATAGTCTTTGCCCTTTTATAGCTTGGGCTTGAGGGTTATTAATCTCTTCAATCAAGAGCCGATTTACACCATTCATCAAAGTGGTATTTTGAATCCGCCCTTGACGATCTAACGACTGACATATCAGCGAGCCGCCATTTACTTTTTGACCCTTTGGAACTCCTGCTTGACGATCCAGTGTAAATCCTTGCATAGCTAAATTATTCTTAGTGCGGTCTTTAGTCAGTGCATTGCCAATGCAATCAAAATCCACCCCATCTGATAATTCATGACGAATAGTCAATGCATCGGATCCTCGAAAACCAGATTTTTTATTCACCTCAATAAAAGTAGTAGCACTTGATGTATCCCTGATATTTTTTATTGGTTCTCTATTAGATTGAATATTGCGATAACCCGCCTTACGAATAGCACGCCCAATGAGCTCGAAGGCACGATCTGCTTCTGAAATTAATGATTGGGTTTTCTCATACTCAATTTGCTTAATCACTAAATCAGCGCTTGTCTTTAATAGCGGGTTGAGTAGAAGTGCGCATAGAGCGATTCCGACCAGGCACTCGAGTAGGCTCATTGATTAAGACCTTGTGGGGTGGATTGAGATTGGCCCTGCTATGTTCTTGCATTTCAAAATCATCCAATTCCTTTCTGATTTGAGATCTTTTGACCTCTTGTTGGACCAGGTTTAAAGAGAGGCGCTGATAAGTCGCAACCGAAGCCATCCAGACCCCCAAAATCATGCTCATAGCAACTAAAACCTCTAACAAAATGAATCCTTGGGAGTTCTCGGTAATCCGTCGAATATTGGGATGTTTGCTGGCTGACATGCCCTATTTTCAAAGGGTGAGTTCAAAGTCAAAACACATACCTAAGGATCTTAACGTCAGAAAGATAGGAAATTGCGTTAAGACTGAACGACAAGTAGGTCCTGCGCTTAAAATAGAGGGCTATGCCAAATATCCTTGCCTCTACCGAAGAAATCATTGCTGAGCTGCGCGCTGGCAGAATGGTGGTGCTCGTCGACGAAGAAGATCGTGAAAATGAAGGGGATTTAGTTTTAGCTGCGGATCACGTTACTGCTGAAGCAGTCAACTTCATGGCAAAACATGGTCGTGGCTTAATTTGCCTCACTTTGACTCGAGAGCGCTGCCAACAACTCAATCTTCCACTGATGGTTCGCGATAACGGCACATCCATGGGAACTAACTTCACAGTTTCTATTGAAGCTGCCAGTGGTGTAACTACTGGTATTTCAGCCGCTGATCGTGCACTCACAATCAAAACTGCAGTTGCCCCAAATGCGAAACCCAGTGATCTAGTACAACCAGGTCATATTTTCCCGCTCATGGCTCAGCCAGGTGGCGTATTAATTCGCTCTGGTCATACTGAAGCAGGCTGTGACTTAGCAGCAATGGCAGGATGCTCACCCACCTCCGTGATTTGCGAAATTATGAAAGATGATGGCAGCATGGCTCGCCTTCCAGATCTTCTCGAATTTGCAAAAGAGCATCAATTAAAAATTGGTAGCATCGCGGATCTTATTCAGTATCGCAGCCAACATGAAAGTATTGTGGTTCGCGAAGGTAGTAGAGAATTCATCACCCCTTGGGGAAAATTCCAAGGCATTATTTATCGAGATACTCCCAGCTCATGCATTCATATTGCATTGGTTCATGGCGATCCCTCCGAGGCTCAAGAGACTTTGGTGCGCGTGCATGAGCCAGTGACTGTCTTGGATTTCCTGGACTCCAACGTCAGCACCCATTCTTGGCCCCTGGCTAAAGCTTTAGAAGAGCTTGCTTCTGCACCTACTGGCGTCGCTGTTCTGCTCAATGCCTCTGGTATTGCCGCACCAAATGATACCGATTGGTTAGCCCAATTTCAGAAACTCAATCAGTCCCACGAAGAAGCCAAAACACCTTTAGCCAGAAAAACCGACTTCAGAAGCTATGGTATTGGCGCCCAAATATTGAAAGATATTGGTGTTGGCAAAATGCGATTACTGGCTAATCCAAGCCCTGTACCAAGTCTGTCTGGTTATAAGCTCGAAGTGACTGGCTACAAGCCTTACACTCCCTAAACACACCCTAGACACGCCCTAATATCCACCGAGACCTTCAATATTTTTTAGAGAATGAATATGACTAGCTCCACTAATGATTTCGTAGGCGTACTCGAGGCTGATCTTAATGGTCAGGATTTACGTATTGGCGTTGTGCAAGCGCGCTTTAATGAAGATCATTGCGTTGCCTTAACGAATGCTTGTATCAATGAGCTCCTTTCTCTTGGAGTAAGCCAATCTGATATCAAACTCGTCACCGTACCGGGAGCTCTTGAAATTCCATTTGCCCTGCAAAAATTAGTAGAGACTGGTGAGTTTGATGGTTTAGTTGCGCTAGGCGCAGTCATTCGCGGCGAGACGTATCACTTTGAACTGGTCTCCAATGAATCTGCAGCTGGTATTACTCGTATCTCCATTGACTCTGGATTGCCAATAGCCAATGGAGTACTCACTTGTGATACCGATGAGCAGGCTCTTGCTCGCGTTCAGGTAAAGGGTGCGGAATGCGCTCAAGCAGTGGTGGAAATGGCTAATTTAGCTTTAGCGCTTACTCCTGATATCGATATCGAGATCAACTCGAGTGAAGAAGAATAATTCGCATGACTAACTCAAGCCAGAATTCCGCTATTCCACAAACCCCACCAGCCGGCAAAGAAGCTAAGCCAGCGCCAAAGCGCTCCCTCACTCCGCGCCGCCGCGCCCGTGAATATGCCCTTCAGGGTGTTTATCAAAGCCTAGTCATGCGTCGCGCCGGTAGCATTCCCAACGGCGCCGCTATTGCAAAACAGCTTGCTGAAGATCCAGCCTTTCGTCGTTGCCAACTTGAGCTATTTCAGGGCATCTTTGACGGTGTCCTAGCCCGCACTGATGAATTAGAGGCCATCATTACCCCGGCACTAGATCGCCCGATTAACGAGCTTTCTCCTGTAGAGCATGCTGCGCTACTTATTGGCGCCTACGAACTCGCAGTCGACCTCTCGGTGCCTTATAAGGTGGCCATCAATGAAGCTGTTGAGCTCGCCAAGACCTTTGGTGGTACTGATGGCCATAAATATGTCAATGGCGTACTCGATCTCCTAGCCCAGAAGCTCAGAACCGTAGAAACTCAGGCCAGCTAAGCTCCATAATTTATCAATACAAAATTCCGCCCCCAATCTTGAATTGCTTGGGGGCTTTTTTATTGATTGAGGGATAAAATGGTTTTATCCAATCAAGGTCAAAACATCATGCAAAAAGTCGATATTCGTAGCCAGTTAAAAGATGCCAGCCTCTTTAAAGAAGAAGCGTTTATAGATGGCAAATGGATTGGCTCTAAAAGCACCTTCGCGGTATCTAATCCTGCCACCGATGACATCATTGCTGCAGTTGCCAATCTCGAAGCTCGAGATGCTGAACTAGCCATTGCTGCTGCTGAAAAAGCCTTACCAGCGTGGCGGAGTAAATTAGCTAAAGAGCGTGCACTAATCATGCGTAAATGGTTTGACCTGATTATTGAAAACACACAAGACTTAGCAAAGCTCATGACCTTGGAGCAGGGTAAGCCTTTAGCCGAAGCAGCGGGAGAGGTTGTTTACGGCGCCTCTTTTGTGGAGTGGTTTTCCGAAGAAGCAAAACGTGTTGAAGGCTCTATCCTCGGAACCACTTGGAGTGATAAACGCTTGATGGTGTTAAAGCAGCCCATCGGAGTCTGCGTAGCGATTACCCCATGGAACTTTCCTATCGCCATGATTACCCGCAAGATTGCGCCGGCTTTAGCAGCAGGCTGCACCATCGTCATTAAGCCAGCTGAACTCACTCCTCTCTCAGCTTTAGCCCTTGCTGAGTTAGCAAAGCGTGCTGGAATTCCAGATGGTGTCATCAATATTGTGACTGCAGATGCAAACCAATCTATTGTGATTGGCAAAACACTGTGCTCATCTTCTACCGTACGTCACTTATCGTTTACAGGCTCGACAGAAGTCGGTCGCATCCTCATGGAACAATGTGCTCCCACTGTTAAAAAACTGGCTTTAGAATTAGGCGGACATGCCCCCTTTATTGTCTTTGAAGATGCAGATATTGATGCGGCTGTAATTGGCGCGATGGCATCCAAATTTAGGAACTCTGGCCAAACCTGTGTTTGCGCAAACCGCTTTTATGTCCATAAAAAGATTCATGACCAATTTGTAGAGAAGTTTGCCAAAGCACTTGCCGTAATTAAAGTTGGTAATGGCTTAGAAGCTGGAGTAACTCAAGGTCCACTCATTGAAACTGCTGCCCTAGATAAAGTCAAAAAACATGTTGCTGATGCGCTTGGCAAGGGGGCAACACTAGTTACCGGTGGCAAACAGTCGATTGAAGGTAAAAACTTTTACGAACCAACTATTCTCGCTAATGTAAATAGTCACATGCTGATCACCTATGAAGAGACCTTTGGTCCAATAGCGCCGATTATTCCTTTTGAAAGCGATGAAGAGGTCATCAAGCTAGCAAATAATAGTCAGTTTGGTTTGGCGTCTTATTTTTATAGCCGTGATATTGGTCGGGTATGGAAAGTGGCAGAAGCTCTTGAGTACGGTATGGTTGGTGTCAATACCGGCCTCATCTCTAACGAGGTTGCGCCCTTTGGTGGCATTAAACAATCGGGCCTTGGCAGAGAGGGTAGCGTGTACGGCATGGATGAGTACCTCGAGATGAAATACGTCTGTGTAGGCCTATAAGGCTCTCAATGAATCTTTACAGCTTTAATGATTCAATTTTAGTTACTTGGTTTATTTTTTCTTATAGACTAAATCCCATACGCCGTGGCCTAGCTTGACGCCACGGTTCTCGAATTTAGTGACTGGACGATAGTCTGGTCTTGGCGCATAACCCAGATGCTCTGTGTTGAGTTGCTCTAGAGTGGGTTTAAATTCATTTAAGATCTCGCCAGGTTTAGCAATATCCTCTGCGGTAAATGTCTCTACCGTTACCAATGCACTTGAGGTATTTTGTAAAGCGGTTTCAGCATTCAACACCAGTAACATTTGCTCGGCATAGTTATGCCAATCGGTAGCCAAATGCAAATAAGTGCCAGGCTTTAATCTGGAAACCAACAAATGCACAAATTCAGCTTGAATAAGGCGCCGTTTATGGTGACGCTTCTTGTGCCAAGGATCAGCAAAGTAAATATGAATGCCATCCAAACTATTGGGAGCAATCATTTTTTCAAGCACCTCAACAGCATCATGACGAATGAGTCTTAAATTGCTAAGGTGGTTTTCACCAATCAGTTTGAGAAGAGCACCGACACCCGGTGGATGAACCTCGATTGCCAAAAAGTCATCGCTAGACCTTAGGGCGGCAATCTTTGCAGTAGTCTCGCCCATGCCAAAACCAATCTCTAAAATCTTGGGCTTGGTTGAGCCGCCAAATGCATTCACTAAATTGAGGGGGGCATCTTTAAATGAGATTAAAAATTGAGGGCCTATCTCTGCTATAGCCCGCTGTTGACCGGCGGTGGTTCTGCCAGCCCTCAGAACAAAAGAACGAATACGATCAAAACGCCTCTCTGGAGGATCTACCTCTAATTTATTCAACGACTTACCCCACAACCTTCTTAAAGTAAGCAATCGTTTCTTTAAGGCCATCTTCTAGATTGACCTTAGGCTCCCAACCGAGCTTCGCTTTAGCTAACTCGATATTGGGCTGACGTTGCCTGGGATCATCTGATGGTAATGGCTGATGAATGATCTTGGACTTGCTACCAGAGAGCTTGAGAATGGTCTGTGCCAACTGGAGCATAGTGAACTCTCCAGGATTACCAATATTGACTGGTCCTGTAAAACCCTCTTCGGAGTTCATCATGTTGACCATGGCATCGATTAAGTCATCGACATAGCAAAAGCTTCGGGTTTGTTGGCCATCGCCATAAATCGTAATGTCTTTACCTTGCAATGCTTGGACAATAAAGTTACTCACTACGCGGCCATCATTGGGGTGCATTCTTGGGCCATACGTATTAAAGATGCGTACAACCTTAATATCTAAGTTGTGCTGACGGTGATAGTCAAAAAAGAGGGTTTCAGCGCAGCGCTTGCCTTCGTCATAGCAAGAACGAATACCAATGGGATTGACCTTACCCCAATACTCCTCTGGCTGCGGATGCACTTCTGGATCACCATAGACTTCACTAGTAGAGGCCTGAAGGATTCGGGCCCGAGTTCTTTTAGCAAGGCCGAGCATATTAATCGCGCCATGCACACTGGTCTTGGTGGTTTGTACTGGATCGTACTGATAGTGCACTGGGGAGGCTGGGCAAGCCAAGTTATAGATCTGATTGGTTTCGATATACAGCGGGAAGGTCACATCATGACGCATGAGCTCTAAACGAGAATTGGGCAATAGGTGGGTCAAGTTCTCTTTAGTGCCTGTGAAATAGTTATCTACTACCAAGACATCATTACCCTCTTTAAGAAGTTTCTCGGCGAGATGGGAGCCTAAAAAGCCAGCGCCACCGGTGATGAGGATTTTGTTCATATGAAGTCTCTATATGGAAAGTAGCATGGGATCGAGTGTTTTATCGATCTATTTTTGGGGCATTCCAGCCCGCTGATCGATAGGCATAAACAACTTCAGTCAGCACAATGGAGAGGGAGATCATGAAAAAAACTAAGCCCAATACAAAAGTCCAAATGACATAAGTCGTTTGCAATGAACGCACAGCTCCTGCCTGAAAGAAGAATAGCTCAAGCACTGTTAGTGAAATAAAAACGCCACTAAGCACGTCAAAAAAGATAGCGGCGGTACAAAGGCGACCACGAATTTGGGCCTCATCAGCCTCTTTATTCATATGCTGCAAAAGTACTGCATCTTTTACCTCACCCCGATCAATAGAGTGTCGAATCGAGCGCATACGATCAACCGATCGAGCAAGACGGCCAGAAATAGCGTTAATTAAAGTGGCCACGGCAGTCAATAGAAATACCGGCGCTAATGCTAGCTGAATATTATTCGTGATTGCGTCTATTGATGGATCCATGAGGATTTCCTGAACTTGTTATGTCTTTAAAGATGTTAATGGGACCAGGCAATTAAGCCAGTGTAGGAAGTCAATAAAACTAGTAAGCCAAATGCAATTCGGTACCAGGCAAATGGAATGAAGTTATGGTGAGCAACATAATGAATTAACCAACGCACACAGATAAATGCAGCAATAAATGCGGCAATAAAGCCGATAATGATGGCCAGAGTAAATTCTCCAGAAAAGGCTACCGGCGCCTTCCAAAGCTTTAGTAACTCATAGGCAGTGGCGCCGCCAATTACTGGAATGGCCAAGAAGAAAGAAAATTCCGTTGCAACTGCTCGCGGCAGACCAAATAACATGCCGCCAATAATGGTTGCGCCAGAACGAGATGTTCCCGGAATCAATGCTGCGCATTGTGCAATGCCAACTTTTAATGCATCTAAAGGGGTGAGATCATCAATCGAATGAATGTGACTGGAAGCGCTAGTCATTTTTTGCTGCCGACGCTCAGCCCAAAAAATAATGACCGCACCCACAATAAATGCACTCGCAACCGGAATGGGTGAAAACAACACCGCTTTTATATATTTTCCAAATAAGAAAGCCAAACCCATAGCCGGAATTGAGGCGATCAATAAATTCAACACAAAACGGCGTGCTGTAGCGCTGCCACTAAAGGAGGTTACGACCTTGATCAGCTTTTGACGGAATTCCCAGCAGACCGCCAAAATAGCGCCAAACTGAATAATGACCTCAAAAGCTTTGCCACGATCATCGTTAAAGTCGAGCAAATCGCCTACCAAGATGAGGTGTCCAGTACTCGAGATCGGCAAAAACTCCGTTAATCCCTCGACCACCCCCAGAATGACTGCCTTTAGTAACAAAATTAGATCCATAGACTAAATTTTATAGGCATATAGGAGCAACTCATGGTATTTGGCAAAATAGCGCCTAAATGAGCATTTTGAATAAATTAGCCTTAAACTGCATGGCATATTGAAAAGTATCCGAATTACATGACCCAAGCCCGTTTCAGACTTTCTAGACTTACCGCCTTTGGGTTGATCCTGAGCCAAGCGCTCGGACTTGGCACATGGTCATTTGAAGCATTGGCACAAAGCCCTAATGGATCTGTAAGGCCCGCGTTACCAACCCCTATGAGTGCATCCACCCTGATTGGTTTGGATCAACCGCCACAGATCGCCCCTCCTCCGCTCAGTAAACCAGCAGTAGCTTCAGTCTCTGCACCCTCAAGTTTGACGGGAAATAAGGGTATTGATTCCAAAGGGCAATTAAACGACTTAATTCAACTGTATCAAGAAGCGGCTTTTAGTGACCCTGTATTAACTGCTGCTCGTTTTAACTATCAAGCAAGCAAAGAGCTCTTTTGGCAAGGCTTCTCCTTATTAATGCCTCAAGCAAATGCCACTCCAGGCGGAACTCGTTACTATCAGCACGGGGTAGGAAGTACTACAGTATCAAATAATGCAGGCAACTCTCGAGTTTTTGACCAGAAAAGTTATACGGTCACACTAACTCAACCGGTATTTAATATAGGTGCAATAGAGCTTTTTAAGCAAGGTGATCTCAATACCAAATTAGCAGATATGCGCTTTTTCTTGGCGCAACAAGATTTAATCTTACGAGTATCGCAAGCCTATTTTGATGCACTCACTAGCCAAGACAATGTGGCGCTTTACAAAAATAAGAAAGATTTGATTAAGCAGCAGCTCGAAGTTGCTCAAGCAAAATTTGATGCGGGTCTTGCAACCATTGTGGATGTAAATACCGCTCAAGCAGCTCTGGACTTAGCGAACTCACAGGAAATCACTGCTCAGGCTGATCTGATTGTCAAGCGTGGTGCACTAGAACAAATTGTTGGTCGCCCCGTCGGTGCCTTAAAGCCACTGGTGAAGGATGCCAAAATTGAGGGCGTACTGAAAGATCCACGCAGCAAAAGCAAGGATGAAAAAAACATTCCTATCGCCGAAAGCGTGAATCCAAGCCTGCCACCGGGCCAAACTCTCGATGACTGGATTAACCAAGCAGAATCATCTAACTTTAATGTTTTAGCAGGTCAACTTTCTGTCAGTCTTGCCGAGAGCACCTATCGTGGCGCGCAAGCTTTAAATTATCCAACCATTAATTTAGTAGGAACATCGGGTTACAACACCTCGAATGGCACACCCAATAACTACACACCCTCAAGCACCAATGTCTATAACAATACATTGGGCTTGCAAATGACCATCCCTCTAGTATCAGGCGGCTATAACAGCTCTCTCATTCGGCAAAATGCCGCTCTTGTGGATGCTGCTAAGGCTAATTACGATAACTATCGTCGAACTGCCGCACAAAATACGAGAACTGCCTTTACTGGATTTTATGGTGGCCTAGCAAGCGTAAAGGCTTATGAAGCTGCAGAGCGCTCCACCACATCCGCATTAGAGTCCAGTAAGCTTGGGTTCCAAGTGGGAACCTTAATTAATATTGATGTATTGATTGCATTAGATTCACTAATTAATACCCGCTCTTTATTACAACAAGCAAGGTATAACACCATCCTTAATGCAATCAAATTGAAAGCATCCGCTGCTACATTAACGGATGAAGACTTAGTAGCAATTAACGCGTTACTGCGTTAAGCAAGCAAACTTAAAGAGGCTTCGATCACTTCTGTGACCTTTGGAGGTGCTTGAATGTCACCCACATTGCGAATATTGTCAGACCAATAACCTTCGGTCTTCCATCTTGGTGAGTCGCAATAGATTTCGACAGTAGGCCTTCCTAAAACGGCCGCAAGATGTGTGAGGCCTGTATCCACTCCCACTGTCAGTACGGCCCCAGCAATCACTGCGAAAGCCTCTTCTATCGAAAAGGCTTGCGGTACGATTGCACCGGGTATCTGAGCAGCAAGGTCATTGCTCACCTCTCTCTCTGCTGCACTACCCCAAGGAAATACAACTTGATATCCTTTGCTAGCAAGCTGAATACCTAAAGCCACCCAGTTTTCATTAGGCCAACGCTTCGCCTCTCTAGCAGTCGAATGAAAGCATAAGATATAAGGCTGTTGCAGTTCTTGTAGAACGCCGCTTGAATTTGTATTTAGAGAATCAATATAAGTCTTTGAATAAAACTGAGGGGCATCGATGCGATCAATCAGCGGCCAATTTAAAGCGGAGGACATCACCCAGCGTGAGCGGTCTACCGCATGACACTGCACTGGTATTTGCACAGACTGGTTATAAAAAGATCGAGCAATGGGTTCATATCCAGAAAACTCAGTTGCATTAGCCAGGCCAGCAACTACGGCATTTGGTGCCTTGCTGGCAAGAGAGCAAACGATGGCTGACTTGAGTAGCCCTTGCGTTTCAATGACGACGTCATAAGTCACTGCTTGCAAATCCTTTTTGAAAGCAAAAAATTGCCGCCATGTAGAGAGCATGAATAGGCTCTTTTTCCAGCGACGCAAACCAAAGGGAATGATGCGATCAATACCCTTAAAGCCATCCTTAGACAGCAGCGGTATAAGCAAGTGAACATAACCCTCTTCAACCACCCAATCAATTTGAGCATTCGGTAGACGCGCCCGCAAATCCCAAACAATAGGAAGGTTATGAAGTACATCCCCTAAGGAAGAAAGCTTCACTAACAAAATCTTAGGGTTTGAGGGGCCAGCCTTTGAATGGGTCGAAGATAAATCGCTCATAAGAGGATTATCTTATCTTTTCGAAGTTACCCAGCCAAAGATTAGAACTTAGGTGCGGCATCCCAGGACAAGCCAGCAGCATCTTTAGCATTCATATTAGGGGCAATGCCAGTAGGTAAGGGCCACTCTATACTAACTGTTACATCATTCCAGGCAAGGCATGCTTCGCTCTGGGGATGATAGTAATCAGTCGTTTTATACAAAAACTCAGCTGTTGGAGTCAGCACTAAAAAGCCATGGGCTAATTGAGCAGGAATCCACAATTGCTTATGGTTCTCTGCGCTTAATTCAACACCTACCCATTTGCCATACGTTGGCGAATCTTTACGAATATCTACCGCCACATCAAACACGCTACCGGCAACAACTCGAACCAATTTACCCTGAGTCTTTTCCATTTGATAATGCAGGCCACGCAAAGTCCACTGACGAGAAAAGGAATGGTTATCTTGTACGAACTCAACATCAAGACCGGTTGCCTTAGAAAAGTCTTCCGCATTAAATGACTCAGTAAACCAACCTCGCTCGTCACCAAATACTTTAGGCTCGACAATAAAAACATCATGAATGGCAGTAGGCGTTAACTGCAACTTAAATGAGGCGGTCATTTAACAGCCTTCTTCGCTGAGAGTGAAATAGGCTGAGCAGAAGTATTGAGCTCATTTAAAATCTTACCAAGATACTGACCATAGCTGTTTTTGCTCAACTGTGCAGCAACCTTTTGAATGGCTTCTGCAGAAATCCAACCCTGGCGATAGGCAATTTCTTCTGGGCAAGCTACCATCAAACCTTGACGCTTTTGCAAGGTAGCAATAAAGCCTGCTGCATCCAACAAAGAATCATGTGTGCCTGTATCGAGCCACGCAAATCCACGTCCCATAATTTCAACGCTCAATTCATTCTTTTCAAGATAGACACGATTCACATCAGTAATTTCGAGCTCGCCACGAGCGCTAGGCTTAATAGAGGCGGCGATATCACAGACTTGGTTGTCATAGAAATATAAACCGGTTACAGCATAATTACTGCGTGGCTTCAGTGGCTTCTCTTCAATTGAAAGTGCTTTGTAATCCCTGTCAAACTCCACTACACCGTAACGCTCGGGATCATTCACGTGATAGGCAAAAACGGATGCTCCCATAGTGCGCTCGTTTGCACTATTGAGTTGATCTACCAATTCATGGCCATAAAAAATATTGTCGCCAAGCACCAAAGCACTCGGACTATTGCCTACGAAATTCTTGCCCAAGGTAAACGCTTGTGCCAAACCATCCGGGGAAGGCTGCACGCAATACTCAATATTGAGACCCCACTGGGAACCATCCCCTAGGAGTTCAGAAAAACGCGGGGTATCGTGCGGCGTGGAAATCAACAAAATATCGCGAATACCCGCCAGCATTAAGGTGCTTAATGGGTAATACACCATTGGCTTGTCGTAGACTGGCATTAATTGCTTAGATACCGCCTGAGTTAACGGATAGAGACGGGTACCAGACCCACCCGCCAAAATAATGCCCTTACGATTTACAGCCATCAATAACCCCTGTTTTGTACCTCAAGTGAGCTAAAAGTCCTTAAATCAAACCTTTTGCAGCCAACTTGGATATATATTCTTGAACCATGCCATCCCAAGCCGGGAAATTTGGCACATTTTGAGATTCATTATAAGAGTTTGAAGCGTTTAGACCTTCATTTTGCAGGGCAGAACGCAGTTTGGCGCTCTCCATACGAGAATTCATCGGCCTTGGGGCTGGTAAGGGGTATTCAACCGCCAGAATGGCCTTGATGGCTTCTGGTTTGGCTTTGAGCTCAATGCCGGCATTTAAGGCTGTCTGGACAGCAAAACTGGCTAAGCCATGCCAGGTAGTCTCGCCGGCGGGTACGGCATGATAAATACCCGATGGCAACTGTTTTAACTTTCCCTCAGAGTCTAGCGCCAAACCGAGACTGATCTGAGCCAGCCATGCCGCACTAGTCGGCACGCCGTACTGGTCATGAATCACTTTTAACTCTTCGCGCTCTTTTGCTAAACGTAGCATCGTGCGAATGAAATTACCGCCATCGCCATAAACCCAACTGGTTCGGAAAATAGCAAATTGACCTTTGGATGAATTTACAAATACTTGCTCGATGGCCTCTTCACCCGCTGCCTTACTTTTTCCATAAACGCCTAGTGGATTGCGCATGTCGGTCTCAATATAGAAACCATCCTTACTACCATCGAATACATAATCCGTTGAATAATGAAGGAAGGTAGCGTTATTTTCAGCAGCATAGTGCGCCATTGATTCGGGAGCTTTTGCATTCACTGCATATGCCAAAGCGATTTCAGTTTCGGCTTTATCGACAGCAGTGTATGCAGATGCATTAATGATGAGTTCAGCTTTGGATGCTTTAAGATGCGCAAGCACTGCCGTCTCTTTACTGAGATCGCATTCTGCTCTACCAAGGTAAGTGACATGAAGACTGTCGGAAGTAGGCAACTGCTCAAATAAAGCTTTAAATGCTTTACCGAGCTGCCCATCTTTTCCAAAAACTAAAATATTCACGTGGTTATTAAATCTCTATGTTTACTGTTAGTTGTACTGCTTTTGCAACCAGTCGCGATAAGATCCGCTTACCACACCATCAATCCATACTGGATTATCTAGATACCACTGCACGGTTTTACGAATCCCGGTATCAAATGTCTCAGCAGGACGCCAACCCAAATCACGCTCAACCTTGCTAGCATCAATCGCATAACGACGATCATGGCCCGGGCGATCTTTCACAAAAGTAATTTGCTCAGCATAGGACTTACCATCTGCGCGTGGCTTAAGTTCATCCAAAATACTGCAAATAGTTTTTACTACATCCATATTGGCTTTTTCATTCCAGCCACCAATATTGTAGGTCTCACCCAATTTACCCTTAGCTAATACTTCACGAATGGCTGAGCAATGATCGCCGACATAGAGCCAGTCGCGAATTTGTTGACCATCTCCATAAATAGGTAATGGCTTGCTATTCAAGGCATTCAAAATGACCAAGGGAATAAGTTTTTCTGGGAAGTGATAAGGTCCGTAGTTATTAGAGCAGTTAGTAGTTACCACTGGGAAACCATAAGTATGGAACCAAGCTCGCACTAAATGATCAGAAGCCGCTTTAGATGCTGAATAAGGACTATTAGGCTCGTAAGGATTTGTTTCGGTGAAAGCGGGATCCGTTAAAGATAGGGAACCATAGACCTCATCAGTTGAAACATGATGAAAACGGAATTCTTCTTTAGCCCTTCCTTCCAGAGTATTCCAATATTCACGGGCGCACTCTAATAAATTGAATGTGCCAACAATATTGGTTTCTACGAAATCAGCGGGCCCATGAATCGATCGGTCCACGTGACTCTCGGCAGCGAAATTCACAATGGCACGTGGCCGATGTTCTTTCAATAGTTTGGTGACCAACTCTTTATCACCAATATCACCATGAACAAATACATGGCGGGAATCATTTTTTAAAGGATCTAAGGTCGCTAAATTACCGGCATAGGTTAATTTATCCAAATTCACCACGCCTTCATTGCCCGGCACCTTCAACCAGTCCAGAACAAAATTACCACCAATGAAGCCAGCACCACCTGTTACGAGAATCATAGAATTTCCACTTATTTATTCATCGCCTACTCTAGATTATGATGATTATTAACCAAATAACTCAATTATTCGATTATAAAGAATCAAATTCCCATCAATGACTATCACATTTGAAACCAAGGTTTGGGAGAATGATTGGGAAATCATGCTTAAAACCGATCGAATTAGGCAAATGATAGAAAGATGCCACCATCAATTTGATGAAAAGGTTCTGTATATCAATAATGTGAGTAATTCAGATGCAGTAAGGCGTGAAGCTGACCGCTTAATATCTGAGCAAACCATCTCTAAATACGTAGTTGTTGCCCAATATGCAGAAAAAGCCCTGGAATTTTTTTCGTTAAGCAAAGAAAAGTTAGGTAAAGGATATTACTACTCTATTGCAGAACTTGTTTCTATTTATCTTACAAATACGAAGTACCTCTTACATTTTGCTAGCGACTCAATCATCGCTCCAAGAGCTCGTAAAGACTGGTTGACGGTTGGTCTTAATACCCTAGAAGCAAATCTCGAGGTCAAGGTCTTTAATTTAATTTGGAATAAAAAATTCAAAGAAGCAAAGAAAGAGTCTGCATTTGAAGACCAAGATATCTTTTATGGAAATGGATTCTCTGATCAGATGTACTTGATTAGAACGGCGGATTTTAAAGACTCCATCTACGAACACTATCATCCTGATGCAGATCGCTATCCAATCTATGGTGGCGAGCTCTTTGAAAAAAGAGTTTACTCTTGGTTAAGGCATCATAATTACCTCAGGGCAACCTATAAGTACGATAGTTATTTGCATCAAAACTTTACCAACACCCCATGGAAGAAAAAAGTGTCAATATTCTTTAATTGCCCTACATTGTTTAATCAATAAGAATCTCATCCTTCATGCAAAAAATTGTCCTATTCAGAATTAGTAGCAAAGGCTACCCCAAGGTTAAGGTCGACGGCGTTAACAAATATGATTCACTCAAAAATCTAGCCGAAACTTTTAAAGACTGGAAATTTATTTGCGTTGCTGATAATTGTGATGCGGCATTAATTGAGCACATCAAGACAAACTATAAATTTGATAAATTAATTGAAACCAAACTCGGTAACCCTGGATCCTTTTGGAGGCTTTACGAGATTGCTCTTGGCATAGCGAAAGATGATGACCTTTTTTACTTTATTGAAGATGACTACCTTCACCTCACTGAGGCACCAGGCGCCCTTGAAGAGGGCCTACATTATTTTGACTATGTCACTCTTTATGACCACCCAGATAAATACCAACTCCATGATGGGCCCATCAATCCCTATGCCAAACGCAATCGCTTTTCAGAGCTTACTGAGGTTGTTGCCGGCCCAACCCAATGGTGGCGGACATCAAATTCCACCACTATGACTTTTGCAGTAACAGGAAAAACACTCAAAGAAGATGCTGATATTTGGTCAATTACCAAAATAGCAAAGAAAGATTTTGATTTTGATAACTTTTGCGTTATCACTAAGCAGCCTATGATGGCCAAATCAAGATACATCAAACAAATCCCGCGTCGTCTGAAATTCTGGTCCAAGCCTAAGCGTTACCTAGGTATCAGCATTCCTGGCTTAGCACTGCACCTTGAACAAGCATACTTAAAGAAGAGTGATGAAGTTCGCTTCTCATTGCCACAACAGATCCACCCTAAGAAGACTAAATAGTATTCTCTGAATAATGAAGCCCAAGCTGCTTGACGTATTTTTGTTCTATAACGAGCTAGATTTACTTAAGGCTCGACTTGAGTATTTAGGCCCACTAGTTGATCACCTGATCATTTCAGAAGCTAATGTGGATTTTTCAGGGCGCCCAAAAGAGTTTTTATTAAACCAAGAGCTTGTAAATACATTACCTTTTGCGAGCAAGATTATTTATCACCGCGAATACCTCAATCTAAATTCGATCCCTTGGTTATTTAGGAAGTTGAAGTATCGCAATCGCATCACTCGCTTTCTATGGAAGATTCAGGATGCCCAACGAAACTCAACATTGACACCGTTAAAGCACTTTAACGCAAATGACATTGTTATTTTTAGTGATCTAGATGAGTTCCCCAGCGAAACCGCTATTGCTGAGGGTATAAATGCATTGCAGCTGGGTAAATCACATGATCAAGAGCCTCACGCGTATAGCCTAGATCAAACCTTCTATTACTACAACCTGAATAATGCGGCGCCTAATGATAAATTTTATGGATCAGTAATGACAACATTAGGGACATTTAGAAAGTATCTTCCGCATCGATTTAGAAGTGGAAAAAATGATTTTGAGCACATTGCATCTGGAGGCTGGCATTTTTCCTATTTTATGGATGAGGAAAAAATTCTGAATAAGATTTATGCCATTAGCGATGTAGAGAATTTAAGTGCCTATAAAAATATAACTATGGAAGATATACAGAAAAAAATAGTATCAGGGTCCGATCTTTATGATCGAGGAACAAACCTTAGTAAAGTTGAGTATAAAAAAATACCCGATGTGGTGATCGGGGTCATTCAAAAATATCTACCAAACTGCGCAAAAATTATCTAACTCTATTCTTTGGGGTTATTGCCGGCAAAGATAACTACTGTAGAACCTACAGTGAGGAAAAAAATAGTAGCCTCAAAATATTGCTTCCAGGTAATCTCAGCAATTAAGCCAAAAGGAATAAAAGCTAGACAAACAATTACCCACGGCAACACGACTGAAGACTTACTTTTCAAACCAAAGTATATGATTGAAAACATTGATGTGAAAATTAACACTAACCCAGGAATGCCAAACGCTAAGCCGAAGTCAATCCAACCACTATGCACTTGACCTTCGTGCTCATGGGGTATTTGAGCTTGCTCCTGGAGTCCCTTAAAAGATCGATTGATGGAGCCATATCCCAAAGGGTATTGTGAAATCAACCTAATACCTACAGCTGCATAGGCGAACCTAGAGTAAGTGTTCAGGGCAGCCTCAACGCCTCTACTATTTAAAGGCGCAGGAACACTACCTTCACGCTTTTGCCATTGTTTATTCGTATCAATATCAAAACCCAATGCAGCATCTTGAAAGACGGAATCCCAGCCACGGTAGGCTAGAGACTTATGAGCCTGCCAAACCCCAGCAGAAATAAGGAGAATTACTGTTACCACAAGTACTGATATTGTTTTTGAGCCACCTTTGCGCAACAAAGAATTGATCACAACCACGACAGCCAAGAGTACGCAGAGAGCTAGGGCGATGGCGATGCCGTTTTTAGTGCTAATGACTAAAGCGGATACCAAAACCAACACTAGCCCCAATAACCATAGGGTAATCTGAACTGTTTTTGCTTTATCAATCCTACCCCTCATCAAAAGGATAAGGTTGCCAGTCGCAACTGCAGCTGCAATCGCACCAAAATATGCAGTCTCGATTTTGGAAAATAGAAAGCGATTGAAATCATTAGGCTTTACCAAACCATGATTCAAGTAGGAGGCCCAGCAATAAGAGGCCATATTAATAAAGGGGGTAGAGAAAAGGGCAATGTACAAATAAAGTCGTAGCCTGGAATCATTCATAATCGCAATGCCTAAACCTACTGCAGCGATTGCGCCTATTAAAGAGCGCATCCATAGACCCTTAATTTCAGAGAGCTCAAGTTCATGATTTAAGGAGAAAAAGGTGTAATGAATAAGTACCCAAAAAAATAAGCTAGCTATACAAAGCAGGGGTATCAACCTAGGGCCTGCGGTCTTTAATACATTCCAGCGACAGCGGATCAACCCAATCGCTGAGATACATCCAATTACCAAAAAAACATGGCGTAAAGCAATAGTGTTAGGGATCACCCAAATAAATAACAAACCAACAATGCTTGCAACTGAAGCGGTGGCCAGCTGTTTCTCAGTAATTTTCATATTTTTAAGCGCTCAGTTGCCAAAATTTAAGTTTCAGATAACGTTTTCGCATTTTCCACTTGAAACGTACTTTTTCAGCAATCTCTTTTGCCAATCGAGCTCTACCTTGCTCGCATAATGAAGCAATCAAATCATAGGCATCAAGACCGCTCAAATAATTCTCTGGCAGGATATTAATAAATGCCTTTAATTCTTCATCATTCAATACTCTGCCGAAGTTAAAAAATCCATGAAACCCAAATGCTGGATGCCATAATGTTCGCTCAACTGCAAACTGCTCAGCAATATTAACCGGAGCAATCTGGATATTTTTCTGCTCTAAGAAATCTTTGTTATCTGCACAAATACAGTAGTCCTCTGGATGCTTTTTCACAAAATCTGGTTGCTGGATTATCTGGAGCAGCCTCTTTGAGCGCAAAGAGAATCCTCCATTGCCGACCGGGGTTTTGGGATGATGAGGCCATACAGCTCCAATATAATCATACTGAAGGAACTTTGGTGTCCATAATTTTGGATTGATAATGAAACTATCCCACTGAATAACTAAAACATGGGTGCCTTCTACGTATTGATCAAGGCCTGTTAACAAAAGCTCAGAATAGTCTTTGATAGTTTTGATTGGCGGGGCCTGTACATACACAATATCAGCTCTTTTTGCATTAAGACGATCTAAATTTGTGATGAGCACTACTTTGGCAAACTGCGTGCCACTTAAGCAGCGATCTATTGCCCAATGTGCCAACTCTGGTTCGCGCGTTTCCACGCATAGCAAAGTGACATGAGATAAATTGAGCATTAGTTACTGATTTAGAGGGGTTATAGGGTTAGTTAGATAAAGCCAAGCAATAAAGATAACTTAAATTGAGTCTTCTTCAACACACGCTTAAGTGTTCTCCACACTCGGGAAGGGATGCTTTTATTCGAAGGGCCAAAGTCTCCCCAACTTTCCCAATTGGATTGATATACAACACCTAAATAATCATGGGCGAGGAGCTCTTCTTTGTATCCTAGTACTTGATGAGCCCATAATTGATGCTCATAGTGATAGTGCATGAATAACTGTTCGCGCGGATAGATGGGGATAGCGCGGAAGTTAATCAAAGACTCGCCATACCAAGTAAACTCCGATCCACAGAGTAACACTGCATCTAGAAAATTCATGTTGTTGGGAGTTAGATAATTCTTATCTAAGGATTCCCAAACTTTTCTGCTCCACAAGAATGGGGCATATCCAAAATCGTATGTAACACCCTTGCGGCCCAAAGCAGCTTTGATGGGTTCACGGTCAGCCAAAAAGTGTTGACGAATTTTCTTAGGGCCAAAGCGTTCTGTTGCTTGTAACACATCGCGCCCTTCGTGAATGACCGAATACGGTACATCGCCATTAGCGATGAAATCTGTTTCATCAAAATCGCGAATAAAGATGCAATCAGAGTCTAAGACTAGATAGTTTTCAGAGATATCCAATCTCCAAAACTCGGATTTAATCACTTGCTGTCTGAGGCCACCACGAATTTCATAGAGCTTTTGAATATCGAGCTTTGGATTGGCCTTAAAGATATCTTTTTCATCAAAGATGATGACATCAAAATCTTTCAAATACCCTCTAAATAGATCTACATCCTCAGCTGGCACTGAAATATAGAAAGGAATATTTCCTTTATTGTGTTTCTGAATACTTTGCGCAAGCTTGACGGTTCTTTTCAAGTCCTTCCGAAAAGTGCAGCAATACAAAACAATATTCAGCATAGTTAACTTAAAGAGTAAATGTGTGACAGGGTTAATCGGCTTCTAGCTTACTGTACGGTATCTAAGATTGTAGTCACAGCCTGTCTAACCCCAATAGGCTCACCCACAGGAGTTGATAGATTCTTTTGCTGCCAATCCAAGCAGATTCTTTCTAAAGCCATATCAATGCCGCCAGGGTTGTCTTGAAGGCTTAAATAGGCGCCTCGCTCTGAGAGCATTTGATCCAATTGGGGGTTTCGATGGGTGATACCCCAAATCGGGCGGTCAGCCCATAAATATTCATAGAACTTAGATGGGATGTATTCTGCACACCATTCATCGTTGCCATGAAGAAGGATGAGTACATCCGCGGTCTGCATCTTCTCTGCTATCTGCTCCCTACCGGACTTGCCAGTAAGAGGATCTTTTTCAAGTCGACCCTGCGCCATCAGAATATCCTCAAATCCAAATTGTTCTATCGCCTCAATCGTTAGCGCATCTAAAGGTGCACCATACGCGTGAACCCGAATTTGATTTCGTGCTTGAGGATATTTTTTAAGCAAATTATCTATCGCATACAAAACTGTTGCCAATGAGCGATCTCTTGCCAATGAGCCGAAGTGACAAAGATTTAAGTGCTCAGAGTATTGATGAACTTGATCTTTTTTTAAACCCCCAGGTGGCTCAGCACCAGGTAGAACCATAAATCCATGAGCGCCAGTAGTTGTATTTAAATTCGTATTACGAACCTTGGCATAGTGCAACGCCCCATCCGTAAACCACCAGGCAAAATCTGCAAATCTAGTAATTTGCTTTTCTAGGTATTGACGAAATTGGGCATCTCTGTTTTTGGATTTGCCCCTGCCATCATCTGCTGGGCTGGTACGAATCACCAATGGATCATGAACTTCTACAATCCATTTGACCCCAGTCATCTTTTTTAACCACAATCCTGCCAAATGAGCAGACCAGGCTCCGCCCGTCGAGTACACCACATCAATTTGACCGGAACGAATGAGTCCTAACCCATGAATAAAGGCAGGCATTGCCCAAGACCATTGACTGGAATAGCCTAGACACAGCTTTTCAAGAGCAATCAATGGAGCCAGCAATAACGAAACAGTTCTAGTTAGTAATTTGTATAAAAAACCACGACCATACTGATTAGCAATCCAATGGCGAAAATCAAACCGAAACGCAGCTGGGCCCCAAGCTAGAAATTGGCGATGAGGGAAGCGTTGATCTTTAATACCGGTGATAGCACTAAAGACAATGGGTCGAATACCGGCCTCAAGTAAATACGGCATCTTATCGGTAATCGTTTGGCTCGCTGCGCGGCCGTCCATATTGAAACCGTGAGACAAAATCAGCCAACGTTTTTTTGACTGCATACTTGTGAACTTAATTACCTGCAACTATCGACATTACAGCCATACGCACAGCAATGCCAAAGGTGACTTGATTCAAAATGACAGACTGCGGTCCATCAGCCACCACTGAATCAATCTCGACGCCACGATTCATGGGGCCAGGGTGCATCACAATGGCATCCGACTTCGCCAAGGCTAAACGGCTAGGATTTAATCCATACTGCTTAAAAAAAGCATCGCCCTCAGGTACTTGACCCGCTTCCATGCGCTCTTTCTGAATACGCAAGGTCATCACCACATCGACATCTTTTAAACCCTCTTCCATGCTATGGAAGACTTTGACACCTAACATATCCAAATCACTTGGCAGCAAGCTTTCCGGACCAATTACCCGAATCTCTTCACATCCTAAAGTCGTGAGTGCATGAATATTCGATTTAGCAACACGGCTGTGAACAATATCACCCACAATCGCCACTTTTAAACCTTTAAAGTTTTGCTTAAAGTGGCGCATCGTGTACATATCCAACAAGCCTTGGGTTGGATGTTGATGGCTACCGTCACCAGCATTGACCACGTGAACATGGCGTGGAATATGGCTTGCAATCTCAATAGGGGCTTTAGAAACACTATGACGCACAACAAAAATATCGGCCTGCATTGCCACTAAGTTATCAATCGTATCTAACAAGCTCTCGCCCTTAGCGGTAGAAGAGGTAGAGATATCTAAATTAATAACATCAGCAGATAAACGCTTTGCAGCAATTTCGAAAGTGGTTCTAGTGCGAGTAGAGTTTTCAAAGAACAGGTTAAAAACACTTTTGCCACGAAGTAAAGGCACCTTCTTTACCTCGCGCGCTGGATCAGTCACACTCACAAACTGTTGTGCAGTATCCAAAATATGGAGAATTTGCTCCTTTGGAAGACCCTCTAGCGTCAAAAGATGCGTTAACTCTCCAGCCGAATTAAATTGATTTATCAGCTGACTCATTATTCGCGCTCCTCAAGCTGAAAGCTGAAATTGCCAGCGTTATCTTTCTCTAAAACCAGAATCTGGTTTTCTGGAACCTCTACCTTCTCACCTGCGAAATCTGCGGCCACCGGCAATTCTCGATTTCCTCTATCTGCCAAGACCATCAGCTCCACTTGGGCGGGTCTACCAAAATCAAATAACTCATTCAAAGCTGCGCGAACAGTTCTACCTGTTAATAAAACATCATCAATCAAAATCACACTGGCACCGTTCACATCAAAAGGTAAATGGGTAGTCATTGTGCCGGCAGTTCGTAAAGCAGCCATACCTTTCTCTGCATAATCATCCCGATGAAAAGCGACATTAATCACTCCAAAGTGAGGAAGGTCTAAATCACTAGCCAAACGCTCTGCAATCCATGCGCCACCCATAGCAAGCCCTGCCAGTTCAAAAGAACCTGCTTGCGCCCTCTTGCGGAGATTCTCTAGTAATTTTCCGTATAACTGTTCAGCATTCATTCTTTAGTCCGGTACGTGTTATCTGGTCTCACTCTTAAGATAATTTCTAGCTCAGAGACTTTGTAGCTTGCTCAGCAAAATACTGTTCCAAAATTAGCACAGCAGAATGAGCATCTAGATTGTCATGCATCTCTGAATTACTCTCTAAAACTACCGATGTGTAGCGTTCGTCTACCCAGTGAACCGGCAAATGAAAGCGTCCATTCAGCTGATTACCAAAACGGGTTGCTTTGGCCGTCATCTCATGTGAGGTGCCATCTGGATAAACCGGACGACCGACCACGATCTGGTCGGGTTGCCACTCCTTCAGAAGGCTCTCAATTGCCTGAAATAAAGCATCGTTACTCGGCGCTGCAATCGTTTTTAAAGCTTGGCCTGACTGCGTCATTGAATTACCAACCGCTACACCTACTCTACGGGTTCCAAAATCAAAAGACAGTACAGTCAATGGCTTAGGCATGCCCAGTCTCCCCAGAAAGATGAGACAAATCAAAACCTAGATAGCTCACAGCCTTTTCATATCGTTGGCTTGATGGCGTATTGAAAATGATCTCAATCATTTGTTCACGTGTTAGCGGTATATTCATCCAACCGTTCAAGATGATTTCTTCCTCGAGTTGACCAGCACCCCAGCCTGAATAACCTAAAGTCATCAAAAAATGTTCAGGCCCTTTACCGACAGCAACCGCCTCAAGAACGTCTTTGGAGGTTGTCATGGTTAAACCGCCAGGAATCATTAAAGAGGAGCTATAAGGAGATAGTGAATCAGACTCATGTAATACAAAGCCACGCTCAACCTGAACTGGGCC
>Ga0209188_1000905_pt1 | contig 25967 bp, 14 predicted proteins | sample C_130625_EF_Meta_FD_187307 | JGI IMG/M metagenome (GOLD analysis project Ga0209188, IMG submission 187307) | Freshwater microbial communities from Lake Croche, Canada to study carbon cycling - C_130625_EF_MetaG (SPAdes) (version 2) | ecosystem: Environmental > Aquatic > Freshwater > Lake... | reverse complement strand
AACGAAGAATACAGTGATGGCAAATATGATGTCAGACATCATGTAAATTTTAACAGGCATGATAACAGCCCGGAAAATTTATGCTGGATGGCATGGCACGACCATCAAAAACTACATCAACATCATGGATTTTCTAAAGAATCTCAACAGTTGGGTACACTAGCCGCAAAACGTAGATTACAAAATCTTAAAGATAATAATCTAGCAGAATATGAAAAATATTGTAAAACTGTTGGTGAAAGATTTACAAATTGGTATAGTTCATTAACAGAAGAAGAACTAGTAGAATTAAATGAGAATAAGGCAGTTGGACTTAAAAAGTACTTTGAATCATTAGATGATGATTCAAAGGCAATCCGGGCCGCTAACAGTAGAGCTGCATTTAAAATAGCAAACAAAACAAAACTAGAAAAAATGGCCAAAGATGAAGAATATCGTCAATGGGTATGTGAACAACAAAAAGCTGGTTGGACTAGTGAGCTAAGAGAAGAACGTAGTAAATTTGTATCTGGCCGTAACCTAAAAGATTGGAAAAACAACGAAAAACGTCGTAGCAATATGAAAGAATTGCAATCAGTGTCATATTCTCACAGTATGCTTAAGCGTGTGATCGATATGGTTAAAGACAAAACTACGCACGAAATAACTGTTAATGATATTATCGATGAACTGAATAAAAATATCAACATCGTTAATGAATTGGCAATATTAAACAAAGATAAAAAAGTTCGCAATTGGAGTATAGACAAAGGATTTACAGCAACAGGACTGACTAGTATGGTTAAACAGTATGGCTATACTAGCTGGTCTGATTTCCGTAAAAAAGAAAGCGTTCACAACCATCGAATTGCTAAAATTGAATACTTAGATGAGCCAATGGATGTTGGTACTTTAACTATCGACGGTGATGAAATTTATCATGGCTATCATACGTTTGCGTTAAGTGCCGGTGTGTTTACCAAAAATTCAAACTTAGGCGAAATCGATGACTTAAAGTACTTCAATAATAAAATGGCTCGCGGCCTACGAGTGCCCAGTAGCTATTTACCCACTGGCCCAGACGACAGTAGTCAGCCAATGAATGATGGGCGTGTGGGCACAGCGTTGATACAAGAATTCCGCTTTAACAAATACTGTGAACGACTACAAAGACTGATCATGCAGAAGTTAGATGATGAGTTTAAGATGTTTATGAAGTGGCGCGGGTTTAATATTGACAATGGCTTATTCAATATTACCTTAACTGAGCCACAGAATTTTGCTAGCTATCGTCAAAGTGAGTTAGACACTGCGCGTATCACTAATTTTTCTAATGTAGAGCCACTGCCTTACATGAGCAAACGTTTCGCTATGAAACGTTTCCTAGGCCTAAGTGAAGCTGAAATACGTGAAAATGAAGAAATGTGGCGCGAAGAGCGTGATAATCCCGAGGTTGCCACAGCACAAGGTGCTGACTTGCGCAACATTGGTATCACTCCCGCAGGCTTAAGTGCTGACTTAGCCACAGGCGATGAAATGGCTGACAGTGGTCTAGGCATGGGTGATGTTGACACTGGGGCCGGGCCACAGCCTGCTGTAACCCCGACTCCAGGTATGCCCGCTGCTAATAATGCTGCTAGTTTATAATTTTCTCCTAGTTATAAATACGAGACTATGATATTAAACGAACTTTATCAGCGTGATCCCAGTGCTTATCAAAACGTCAATGACGACAACACCCAACCTCAGATGGGTCAACTGCGTAAAACTCGCCTTACGTTGGCACAGATCAACAAGCTGAGAAAAATGAATGATCTGCGCAAAGCAGAATTCAAAGCCAAATTAAAATTATTAAGACTTCAATATGCCCCTGCGGCAGAACCTATGTAATACTTTTTACATAATATGTAATATCTTTTACACAAAAGTTGGTAGTATCTCCCCTTAATATACGTCTTTTTCTAATTCCTCCTTAAATATTGTACGAGCCATTCTAAAGGAGAATTAAATGACGTCAAAATTTGAACAGTTGATTGAATATGTAATCAACGATGAAGAAGATAAAGCCAAAGCTCTTTTCCACGATATCGTAGTGGAAAAGTCACGCGAAATCTATGAAACTTTAATGAACGAAGAAGAGTGTGAACATTGTCACGCTAATCCTTGCGAGTGCGATGAAGACATCGAAGAAGGCATGGATCACACTTCCGGAGATGCCAGCCAAGATTTAATGCGTGAAGTAGAAACAGAAGAAGAAGGCATGTACGAAGACGAGGAAGAAGACGTAGAATTCGACGACGAAGCCGAAGAAGCTGGCGAAGACGAAACACATGACCTCGAACACGACCACGATGAAGGCAATAAAATTGAGCATGACATCGAAGACCGTGTAGTTGATCTCGAAGACAAATTAGATGAATTAATGGCTGAATTTGAGATGTTGATGGGTGATCATGGCCATGAGCATGATGAGATGGAACCCAACAGTGATGAAGTTGGCGGCGATGCTTACATGGATGACGACACAAGTGAATTCCATGATGAATCACAGCCTATGAGCGAGAACATAGCATTAGACAAAGTTGCCCCAGTTAAGCACGGCGACAACGGTGCTAATCCTAAGAGCCCAACGAGATTTAACAGTGGCGCAGCTGGCATGCAGGGTCGTCCAGTAAAAAATACAGCCAGTGAAGCCAATCCCGATGGCACAGCCGCTTATAAAGCACCAACTAGCTATGCTGATCAAGGCCGTGGCGATTTGCCCGGAGCTGGAAAGTTTAAGAACGTACCTGCTAAAGATGGCTACGGTGCCAAGATGGAACCTACGCCTAAGCCTGTGACTGCTCAAGCCGCTGGTGTTAATACTAGAACTCCTTTCCCTAAGGCATAATAGATAGACATGGCTCGCAATACCTATCTTAAAGAACATCTCAGCTTTACTCAGGCTCGTGTAGTATTGGAGTCTGAGGAAGCTGCCGATGGATCAGGTAAAACGCTTTACATGAAGGGAATATGCATAGAAGGCGGGGTAAGAAACGCCAACGAACGAGTATATCCAGTACATGAAATCGCCAAAGCTGTTGACACTATCAATGAGCAGATTAAAACCGGTCATAGTGTATTAGGTGAAGTAGATCATCCCGACGATCTCAAGATCAATCTCGATCGTGTCAGTCACATGATAGAAAACATGTGGATGGATGATGCTTGTGGCTATGGTAAACTAAAGATATTGCCCACACCGATGGGATCATTAGTAAAAACCATGTTGGATTCAGGTGTAAAATTGGGTGTAAGTAGTCGTGGATCAGGCAATGTCAATGATCACAATGGACACGTCAGTGATTTTGAAATCGTCACTGTGGATATAGTAGCCCAACCTTCGGCGCCAAACGCATATCCTACAGCGATCTACGAAGGATTATTAAATCATCGCGGTGGTCAAAAGCTACTGGAAATGTTTAAGGATCCGGCCAAGACCAGTCGAGCACAGCGAGCAGTTTCAAACGAAGTACTACGTTTAATTAAAGGATTAAAACTTTAATGTTGAGAATTTTAGCGGTTGAGTGATCAGCTGCCAAAGTATCTGCCGTAAGGCAGGAAATGCTGTACTGTAAAGTATAGTTTAGATATAAGGGAATTACTATGTTAGATAGTCTAAAACCGTTACTAGATAGCGAACTGATCAACGAGGAAACTCGTCAAGAGATCAATGAAGCTTGGGAAGCCAAGTTAGTTGAAGCTCGTGAGCAGGCTCGTGCAGAACTCCGTGAAGAGTTCGCGCAGCGTTATCAACATGATCGACAAGTGATGGTGGAAGCCTTAGATCGCATGGTAACAGAAAGTCTCGTCGCAGAAGTCAACGGTGTGAGAGCTGAGAAAAAAGCCTTAGCCCAAGATCGCGTCAAGTTCCAAACTACAATGAAAGAAAGTGCCCAAAAGTTCAATGGATTTTTGGTCAGTAAATTGGCAGAAGAACTCGGCGAACTACGTCGTGACAGAAAAACGCACAATGAAGGCCTAGAGAAATTACAGGGCTTTATCGTTCATGCGTTAGCACAAGAGATCAGAGAATTTGCTCAAGACAAACGTGAAGTGGTGGAAGCCCGTGTACGTTTAGTAGCAGAAGCTCGTAGAAAACTACAGTCATTAAAGCAGAGATTTGTAAAAGAATCCGCAGCCAAGATGACTCGTGCTGTTAGCCATCATCTCAAGGCCGAACTTGGTCAGTTAAAAGAAGACATACAGATTGCTCGTGAGAACAATTTTGGTCGCAGGATTTTTGAAGCATACTCAGCAGAATTTGGAGCTACTCATCTCAATGAGAAAGCAGAAGTTCGCAAGCTGCATGATGTCATCAGTCAAAAAGATCTTAAACTGGCCGAGGCCATCCGATTCACCCAAAAGGCAAAAGTTTTGGTTGAATCAAAAGAACGTGAGTTACGTATAGTCAAAGAAAGCAATCTTCGCAGCAGTACATTAGATGAGCTATTAAGTCCTCTAAACGAAGAAAAAGCAGAGATTATGCGCAATTTATTGGAAAGCGTCCAGACCCCGAGGTTAAAGGCCGCTTTTGAAAAGTATCTACCAGCTGTATTGGAAAATCGTTCAGCAAAAACACCAAAAGTGATTACTGAATCATTGACCACTGTAACTGGCGATAAATCTGCCCGTGGCCAAGAGCACGATAGCGTTGACGACACAACTAGCAACGTTATTGACTTAAAGCGTTTGGCAGGGCTGTAAAAAAAAGACAAAGGAGACTTAAATGTCACAAGATTTATTAGAAAGCCGTTGGGGTGAAACCAAAGGTGCGTTACTAGAAGGCTTAAATGGCGCTAAACGCAACTCGATGAGTGTAATCCTAGAAAACACACGCAAGTATTTGAAAGAGAACGCTACTTCGGGTAGTACAGCTTCAGGTAACATTGCCACACTTAATCGTGTAATTCTTCCAGTGATCCGTCGTGTGATGCCAACAGTTATCGCCAACGAATTAGTGGGCGTACAGCCAATGACTGGTCCTGTCAGTCAGATCCATACATTACGTGTACGTTATGCACAGAGTTTAACTGACAACAGTCAAGCAGCTACAAGTGTAACAGCTGGTCAAGAAGCGTTAAGCCCATTTACCATCGCCACAGCATATTCAACTGTTCCCCAGGGTACTACTACTGCTACTGGTTATACCGGTAACAATACAGCTACAATGGAAGGCACAGGCGGTAAGCAGATCTCCATCCAGATCTTAAAGCAAGCTGTTGAAGCTAAGACACGTAAGTTACAAGCTCGTTGGACATTTGAAAGTGCTCAAGATGCGCAGGCTATGCATGGTATCGATGTTGAAGCAGAAATCATGGCTGCCTTAGCACAGGAAATCACAGCTGAAATCGACCAAGAGATCTTATTAAGTCTAAGTAGTTTAGCTGCCACTGAGTACACATACAACCAAGCTACCGTTTCAGGTACTGCTACATTCGTTGGTGACGAACACGCTGCTCTAGCTGTTCTTATCAATCGTGTTGCTAACTTGATCGCCCAGCGTACACGTCGTGGCGCAGGTAACTGGGCTGTTGTAAGTTCAGCAGCATTGACAGTATTACAGTCAGCGACAACATCAGCATTTGCTCGCACCACAGAAGGCACATTTGAAGCACCTACAAACACTAAATTTGTTGGTACATTAAATGGCTCGATGCGCGTGTTTGTAAACAGCTATGCTCCTGACACACAGTCAGTGTTGGTTGGTTACAAAGGTTCTAGTGAAGCTGATGCTGCTGCGTTCTACTGCCCATATATTCCTTTAATGAGTAGTGGTGTTGTATTGGATCCAAGTACCTTCGAACCAGTGGTTTCATTTATGACTCGCTACGGGTTTGTTGAATTGACTAACACCGCCAGCAGTTTTGGAAATGCCGCCGACTACGTTGGTGAAATTGCCGTACAAAATTTGAGCTTTTCCTAGAAAAATCAAAGACTTACGTACAGTATTTTGTTACAAAAATTCTCAGGGATGGGAAGCAAGAAAGCGCCGCAAGGCGCTTTTTTGTTGGCTTTTTGTTTAAATATAATTCAAACTTATTAAGTGAATGTAAAGTTTTGCTAAATAAAAATATGAATAATAAATTTTTAAACAACAAATATACAAAAACCTATTATGCCATTATTAATAATGCCAAGATAAGATATTGGGATGGATATTCAGAAACGCATCATATTATACCAAGATGTATAGGTGGTGATGATGAGTCATCGAATCTAATAGAGTTAACTGCTCATGAGCATTTAGTATGTCATTTACTACTAAGGAAAATGTTGCCACCTGGCGAAAACTATGGGCTTATTGCTGCCGCATGGCGTATGGTAAATATGGAAGATGAAAATGGAAACAGACATCGTGTTACTGGCAGACTATATGCCAAGTTAAAAGAAGAATTTTCGGTATCACACTCTATTAAGATGAAAGGTAGAGCTGCTCCTAACAAAGGAAAAAAAGAAGACAGGTCTGAAGTATTAGAAAATATTGGAAATGCTGCTAGAAAACGAGACGCAAACAAAAAAACATGTCCGCATTGCCAAAGACAGTTTACGCCATCAAACTACAAACAATATCATGGTGACATATGCGAAAAAAATTCTAATCGAGATCCCAATGTAGTCACTGTAAAAACTCGCGGGCAAAAACGCAGTTCACAGCAAAAGGCTAATATAAGTGCTGGCTCACTTAAGTATTTCAAAGAAAATCCTCGCGGTCTCATGCCCCAATCACAAAAAGATTCTATTTCAAAAGGATGTAAAGGGGTCAAAAAAAGTAAAGAGCAAGGAGAAGCAATAAGTGCCACAGTAGCAAAACAAATAGAAGAAGGCACACACTATACACAACAACCTAAAAAACAGTGTCCCTACTGTCATGTTCAAGCCAGTAAAGCAAGATATAATGCGTATCACGGCGACAAGTGCAAACATAAACCAGTCCATGTACACACGCTGGCATGGACCACGTTGTAAAAAAGGAGCATAAGTATACACATGAAAACACTATTACTGATATTAACCGCATTGACCTTGTCCTTGACTGCTGGCGCAGTGAATCCTGACAGTTGGCAGCGGATATCACAGGCCGTATTTCCCGGGGTCGTCATCGAAGAAGATGCCAGCACTGTCACATTGACTGCTGCCAGTCGTGCCGAAGATGCTGCCATAGTGCCCATCAGTATTCACGCGATGTTTCCGCAGTCTGAACAACGTTACATCACTGATATTTGGTTGATCATAGATCAAAATCCCAGTCCTGTGGCCGCACATTTCAGTTTCACTGGAGAATCTGGTCAAGCCGACATCGAGACTCGTGTGAGAATCAACGAGTATACACTGATTAGAGCCGTGGCTCGTGTCAATGACGGCAGTTATCATCAAGCAGTGAGATTTATCAAAGCATCGGGTGGCTGTTCGGCCCCGGTTAGCCGTGCGGCGGCCAAGGGTATTGGCAGTATCAAACTATATGAACTCAGTGCTAGACCTGGTCGCCCAGCACTACTACAAGCACAGATACGTCATCCCAACGATTCGGGTTTGGCCATGGATCAATTAACACGCGATTACGCACCTGCGCACTATGTACGCAGTATGACAGTTAGCCACGGCGGTGTCACGGTCGTCACTGCTGATTTAGACATCAGCATCAGTGAAAATCCTGAATTTGAGTTTTATGTCGCACCCAGTGCTAGATCCGATCTATCAGTGACATTCACCGACAACACTGATGAAAGTTGGTCTGCTCAATATAAGCAATAAGTCAAAGTGGCTGCTGTTTGGCGACGGCAGCTCGACGAACTAATACCCCGCAACTTAGATCTTAAACAGTTTTAAATTATTATGTATGCGAGCCAAGGGTTCATCCCAGTTGCCGATACTGGGTTGACGGAATATTCTGCAGCTGGAATACCAGGGACTGTCATTACGGTCCAACAGCCAACGCCAATCTTGACCAAACTGATTTAGTGGTAGCCAAAATGGTCTGCCCATAGCGCCAGACAAATGTCCTACCGCAGTATCTACAGCCACGACCACATCTAATTGCTGTATCAATCCCGCAGTGTCATTCCAGCAGGTGATAGTGCCAGGGTAGGCCTTGACACCTTCAGCTAGTAATTGTGCTTCTTCTTCCTGGCTGCAGTCTGTCTGCAGATTGATCCACTCATACTGGGGATTACATTTGACTAGCTCAAACATCTTGGCAAATGGCACAGCTTTATGCTGATTGATCCAACTGTCTCTACGTCCACTCCAGCAAAATCCCACACGCAGTTTACGTTTTAGCCCTAATCTATCCCGCCACACATCCATGCTGTCTTTACTGGCAGTGAGATACTGCATCTTATAGGGTAAATTTTCATAAGTTATACCTAAAAATCCTGGTACACTCATGATAGGCGACCAAACATCAAATGGTGGCAATATATCATTGCCACTTACCACTACAGTCGATGAGGTAAATGATGCTTGTAATAGTGTTTTGAGACTGGGGTCAACACTGACTATAACTTGTCCGGCACCGGCTGTAATTAATTGTTCAACAAAACGTACAAATTGTATATTATCACCGTGGCCTTGTTCGCCAGTGACTAAGATGGTTCGTCCCTGTAGACTTTCGCCCTGCCAGCGTGGCTGAGCTAGTTGCGGTAATTTACCATCTAAATGCTCAAAGTGCCAACGTTTTTCATATTGCCGCCAGCCGCGATCTAAATCACCGGCCAGCAGGTAAGCCACAGCAAGATTAAACTGTGCTATGCTGTCGTTGGGGTTTAGATCAATGGCATTTAATAAAAATCCAATCGCTTGGCGAGGAAACCCCATCTCACGTATGACGTTGCCGTAGTTATTATAAGCAGCGCCTAATTTAGGATTTTGTAAAAATGCCTGCGCATAGCAAGCTATGGCTTTTTCTGGTTGTGAAATCGCTCTGAAGTGATTTCCCTGTGTGATAAGTTCGTCTATAGTCATGACAATATTTAATGGCTGTAAATGACTAGACTAAATTTTTGATAGTTCTGCTAAATACTTGTCAGAGTAATAGTGCTCTTTATGCGGCATCATCTCCGCGTAGTGGAATAGAACCCACAGTTCAAAAACAAAGGAATTTCTCATGGGCCGCCCATTAAAGATAGCAAAATTAAATAATTCAGTGCCAACGGACGTTGGTTTTAACAGTTTCGCAAATTTAGATCCTACAACAGCAGTTATTCCTGTAGGCATGACATCAAGTGAGTTTTTAGGTGTAGTCGGTGGCAGTAACGTCAATATTGCTACTAGCGCATTTCCAGTAGTAGCCATCACTGCCAATGTTAATGGACAGCAAGGTGCTGCTCATATTATTACACAAAAAGGCACCACCAAATATCTAGTATCTGGTGAAAATTCAGTTACAGCCGGATCATTCACACCGGGTTTTTCATATCAAATTTTGTCATTGGGCACAACCGACTGGACTAAAATAGGCGCTGGTATTAATCCACAGATTGGTCAAGTGTTTACAGCGACGGGAGCGGGAGCGGGAACTGGCACAGCATCAGATGCTGGACAATGCTCATTGGTAACCAGTGCCGGTATTAGCAGTGGTCAAATGAATATGACGTTCAAAGTAAATGGCAACACAGTATATGCTAGCCGTTTAACTAACAAATATATTTTTGATAGTTCCAAAAATCGTTATGCTGTTAACTTCTTTGTAGCCGGCGAGTCAACTGGGGTACCACTGACCAACGTGGCCATTGCCAATACTGCTGGTGGATTTACTTCTAACGTGGCTAGTATTACAACTGGACAAGTGGTAACTGTTTCTGGTTCGGCGGCCAATGCTTCGGGTACGATATCAGGCTATGTTAACCCCACTAACTATTTTGTCATTAGCACAGCGACTGGCAATGCGTTTGTGTTAGCTGCTACTACAGGTGGTGCCAATATCGTCACCACTGCGGGCAATACAACTGGTCTTACATTTACATTGGCAGCATCAACGACTGCTAAATCCGGCGCAGATGTGGCTACATTTAATGGAAACAATGGTAATATGACGTTAGCACAAGTATCAAGCTATACATCTTAATATAGTTTATTAACTAGTACGATACGCAAGATCCCCGCTTAAAACCCGGGGATTTTTGTTGACACCTCCTGCAAAATACAACATAAATACTCAAAAGGATTCTTTCTGATGTCATCATTCAAAATTGTTAACCAAGATTACACCCTGACATGCAATAATGGTAATGGTATATTTACGGTTAATGCGCAAACTGTATTTGAGGGCAATGTAACTTATACAGTACCTGCCGTGACAATGAACCCGTTTATAACAGTGGCAGCTAATAATACTGGCTCTATATCAGACATGGGCATGCTGGCACAGTTGAGCAGCACATCTTTTGCTGGATTAAGATTTGATGCGATTGCTAACACTTGGCAAATTAGTTCTAGTGTGGCTTCAAATGGTGCTCCGATCAGCGCATATGTTAATATTGCCACTGGCAATACCACTGTAGCTGGATCAAATACACAGATTCAATATAACGGCGGACAAAATCTAGCTGCCAGTGCTAATTTAACTTTTGACTATGCTAATAATGTGCTTACACTGTCGGGAGTGGAAGCATTGACTAATGTTGGTAACGCTGCGCCGGCTAACATTGTGGCCAATACCACACTAATGTTTAGTAATCCAGTGAGTGGCGGTGGCACAGGATTATATTTTGTATCGCCCACTGCAGCAGGCGAATTAGTAAGCAAATCAAAAGCCATCGTTTACAGTTTAATATTTTAAGGAACACAAATGACCATAGTAGTTAACTCACTTACAACATCTGTCGGCGCAATTTATTCTAGTACAGGAAACTCTGCTGTTACTTCATTGACTTTGTGCAATTACTCAGCTAGCAATGTCACAGCAAATTTATTTGTGGTGCCAAATAGCTCCTCGCCCTCTACAAACAATATAATGTTGGCTAACTTGCTGATACAATCTAATGATACCTATCAAATTTATGCCGCTGCAGAGAAATTACTACTAGGGCCAGGCGATGCTATCTATGCTAATGCGCAGACTAGTGGCACTATTACCGCAATAACTTCCTATACTTCAATTTAATGGGATACTTTGTAAAAAATCGTCGATTACAGTCAGGTAGTACTGGTGTGGTGATTCCCACAGGATCGTCGTCTACACGTCCTGACAATCCTGTATTTGGGCTAATACGGTACAACACAGATCAAGGACAGATAGAATTTTTCAATGGTGTCATTTTCCAGTATTTGGCATCTTCTGGATCTATGCATTATACTGTGGATAATTTAGGTCCCGGCGATGGGGCAACAACCACATTTACCATGACCATTGCTGTAAACACTGCCAGCGCCATACTAGTATTCGTGGGCTCATTGTATCAAATTCCCAATGTCAATTATACCGTTTCAAATTTTGACATTACATTTACCAGTGCTCCTCCCTTGGGTGCCACCATTGATGTAATTCATACAACCTAATGAGGAAACGCAATGGCAATTAGTCGATTATCGGGACAGATGTTAAATACCACTCTTGAAAGAGATGGTGTTCCATTATCGGTGGTCAACACTGCTAATTCTACTCCAGTACTTTATATTGATGTAGCCAATTCAAAAATAGGAGTCAATACAGCAACACCTGCGGTAGATCTTGACGTAAATGGCAACATACATGCCAATAATTTATCATCGACTGGCAATATCGTAGCAGGCAATATCTTAACACCCGGACTATTAAGTGCCACGGGCAATGTTTATTCTGCTTATTATTTTGTGGGTAATGTTGTGGGCAATGTATCAGTGACAGGTAACACCACTGATATTTTATTCAATCAATTGGGTAATATTGGTGCTTCAGGTAATTTAACCTTTGACTATACCAATAATGTACTGGCGGTTGCGGGCAATGTAACGGCAACGGGCAATGTCTCTGCTAGTTATTTTACAGGTAACGGTAGCCAGTTAACCGGTGTTAATGCTGCCAGTGTCAACGCTAATGCTTTAGTGGGCAACATCTTAAGTTCTAATGTATTGATATCAAGTCTAACTCAAGTAGGGACGCTATCCAATATATCAGTATCTAACTATATCAGTGCTGGTGGCAATATTGCTGGTGCCAATATTTTTAGCAATAATATTAGTACCAGCGGTAATATCTCAGCCGCAGGCGCTGTATCCGGGACTAGTTTCTTAGGCAGTGTAGTGTCAGTAACTGGCAATATACTAGCAAATTCTGTATTTGGTAATGCGGTGACTGCTGTTACTGTCAGCACAAGTGGTAATGTAACTGGAAATTATATTATTGCCAGTGGTGGTAATACTGTTATAAATGCCAGCATTTCAACAACTGGTAATGTTGCTGGCAATTATATACTGGGCAATGGTAGTCTATTAACTGGCCTGGCAGCATCTTATAGTAATGCTAACGTGGCGGCTTATTTACCTGTTTATTTTGGTAACGTTGGTGTGGGCAACATTACCAGTAATATAAATTCAAATATTAACTTTGCTCCCGGAGCGAACGGCATCGTAACAATTACAGATGTGAACGGCGGAGCTACGGGCATTGCGATGGGAACACCCACATTGGGTAATCTAGTAAGTAATGCTGTTACATTATATACTTACACATCAGTTACGAACGGCATAGCGGAATTAAATCAAGTGCTGGGCAAATTAGTTCCCCCGGCTCCTCCTACATTCCCAGCATCACAGTTTTTGTCCATTAACAATTCTTCCAGTTATAGAATGGCCAACGGTGTAACTCAACAAGATAACACTAAAACCAGTGCCAAATATGTAGGTGGAGGCACTGTGGTATCTACAGTACTGCGCTCAAATACATACGGCACTTCATCCATCACGACAGTTGGCCCAGGGGATTCTGGTAAATTGACCGTATATCTAAACAGCAGCGCGGCCGGCAATGTCACATTCAACCCCAATGCCACACCTACTGCCAATGGTGTTTATAGTAATCTAACTGTCTTTAATAACTTTGACTATCATTATGCCAATGCCAATATTAATTTAGGTTTTTGGTATGTATTTTCAACTTCTGCGTCGGGGAATGTCGTACAGGGTTGGAACGAAGTTTATATAGGTGATAATGTTGCTTCAAATACCAATACTACCGTATGGTATTATGATAATAGCAACCCAGGCACCCCGCAGTTTACAAATACTGCAATAGCGACTCCGGTATCTCCGGTTTATACTTATAGCAGCACTATACCTCATTATATCAATACTAATAATTTTACATTGTCTGCCAACATAAACAGATTAAGTGGTAATATGTATCCGCTGTCAGACACATTTGTCAGCGGCTCAGCAGGTGGCGCATTTGGAGCTCCGGTGAGTTTGACATATGCCACGGCCAATGTAACTACGCCGTTACCACAAAATTTATACGCAAATACTGGAAATATTCGTATATCAACCACTGCTACAATTATTTCAGGATTTGGTGCTAGTAGTGTTGGGCCTGCTCTTAGTGTAGTCAATAGCTACGCTACAGGCACTAACACTTTTAACCCTGGCACAACAGTACTATATAAAACCGGTAACACCACTGCGATCGATGAAGGAAATATCGTGATTGGTTCAACTATTGGTATAGGGTCGGGTAACGCATTTAGAATAGTAAATCCTGGTACAGGCAATACTCCGGTGTTTACTGGCAATGAATCTACATTCAACAGTCAAACAGGCCCGTTATATACATATGATGCCATTGTAGTTGGTAGTGGCACACAGGGTTTATTGACATTTAGTCAAACTAACTTTACCAGTGGATATTCGCCAGTTGGGCCTAATCTATCTGGCCAAGCGGCTGGACAGTGGTTTACATTCAAATTTACAAGAGCATCAACTAGTAAATTTAACATCGCGATAGCTGGCACAGTGGGTGGAGTATGGGTAGCGTTGCCTGGCAGTGTATTAGATACTAATAGTGGTGGAGTTGGGCCAACATCGGATTTGAATGGTTGGCTTAATATGAGTTTACCGTATGGTGGTAGTGGTAGACCAGGAGCGAATACCGCGAACGGCGGAAATGGATCTAACGGATGTTCGTTGGGCGGAGCTATCCCGTTAAATACAGCCATTAATGGAAGTTATACTTGTACATTTGGTACTGTATCTAGTTCTAGTACCAGCTCTAACGAAATTTATGTAAGAATTAGACTTACATCTGGGCAAAGTGTCACGGCACTTTCTTTACAAACAGCGAGTAACTAATGTCGATACCACTAGATCAATATGTTGACTTATTAGTTAAAAAGCTGTACGGTGTTGCCAAAACCGATACCCAAACTAATAAAAGTCCGTCAAACGAGTCTATACCTAGCCCCGAGTTAAATCGTGGTGATACTGTATGGACACAAGCAAATCAAATTCCCACGATGGCTGCGAATATAGCAAATTTGATTACTCAACGTGGAAATAGCAACCCAATTCGGTGTGTACCAGATACTACCACCGTACCAGTGCTTAATAGCTCAGGGCAGTCAATATATCCAACTTGGTTAACTAATATACCCGAGTGGATACCTCAGCAGTTTGGATCTAGTTATATGATACAGGCATATGTTGGTCCAGCTAACATAGCCAACTTGACCGGAGCTGCTGTGACTTTTATATCGGCAAATGGACAGGGTGGTGCCAACCCAGGTGAGTATTACTTTGATTATCAAGCAGGGACACTAAATTTCATTGGTGAAACCATACCCAATGTACTGACCACAGGCAACGTTGTTTATATTACTGGCTATGTTTATTCTGGGTTGACTGGAGTTACAAATTTACCCAGTAATACTAACATCGCCAATATTAATATATCTAACACGACGTTTTCGTCTTCAAACGCCAACAGTTTAATTGCGTTTGCTGGCACTGGCGGTATCGTGATCCCTGCCGGGTCAAGCAGTCAATATCCCACTGCTCCTCCGATCGGAACAACTAGATTTAATACCACTGCTAACACTTTAGAATCTTGGGACGGTATATCGTGGGTATCTGGTGGCGGAGGCGGCGGAGGCGGCACGGGTAGTATTACTGATCAGCAAATCACCCCCGATGGTGTGTCAACTAATTATACATTAAATCAACCAGCCGTTGCGACTGGGTTGTTGGTATCAATTAATGGTGTACTACAGCTTCCTAGTGTGGCGTATACTGTTGCTAATACTACGATTACTTTTAGCAGTGCTCCTATGACTAGCGATCTCATAGACATAAGATTCGTAAGTTATACTCAAACAGTATCATCTCTAACCAACGTATCTGGCAACGCATCTGTTAGTGTATCCCCGGCCGGCAATATCAATCTCATCACTAATAGTACTCCTGTGGTTACAGTTAATAATACCGGGGTTTTTGACATTGTGGGTACGAGTTTAAAACTTCCCTCTTATACCGTAGCACAGGTGGCAAACATAATGGGCGCTCAAGCTGGGCAGGTTATTTTTGTGTCAAATGGTAATTCTGGCTTCCCTTGTCTTGCTGTTTTTGATGGTACAGCATGGAAACGAGTAACATTAGGCAGCACTATCTCTTCTTAAAACACACTTTTTAATTTTGATACGGTAGCCCCATAGTATTTCCAAAGTACCATAAATACTTTCATACTAGGAGACCACAACCGTGACTACAGGAAACAGTTTAACAAGAATTAATAATAACCAGATCAGCGATGCTGTCTCTGGTAATACACAATTTGGTATTAATGCGAATGCTAAAGTTCAGCCATATTCCATTACTTCAACACTTTTAGCAAACAACTTAAGCTATGGATCAGATCTAACCATCGCAGGTAACTTGTCGATTACAGGTAACGTTACTGCTATCGATACAACTAACGTTACTATTGAAGATCCGTTGCTGCTATTAGCCAGTAATCAAACTGGCTCCCCTACAGTAGATATTGGTTATATTGGACAACGTGGCAACAGTACTAATATCGCTTTCGTATGGGATGAAACACTTAAAAGTTTCGTAACTGTTTACACTAGTTCAACTGGCGGTGCGACTAATATCGCTATTTTAAGTTACGCTGATATTATAACTGGTAACGCCAACGTAACCGGTACATTAGTTGTTAGTAATGTTACTGTTACTGGCAATGTGGTAGGAAATTTAGATGTTAGTGGCTATGTTAATGCTGGTAATTTAGCTACGCCTGGTTTCGTAAGTGCTACTGGCAATGTTATTGCTGGTAATGTTGTTGTCCCTAGCGGCAACGTAACTGCCACTGGTGTAGTTTCTGGCAACATATACAGTGGTATTACAGCTACACAAGTAGTTTACACAGATTCAAATGGTATGTTAGTTGGTAGTGGTAACTTAATATACAGTGCCGGTACATTAAGTACAACTGGTAACATCGTTGTTGGCGCAAATGCCAATGTTGATAGCCTTTATGTTACTACTTTATCAACTCCTAGTACTGTATTATATGCTGGTGCTGACGGTGAAGTTTTAGGCGCATCGGGCGTAGAAACAGACGGTTTAGGTAACTTAAGTGCTACTGGTAATATTTCTGCTTCTGGTGTGTTAGCAACTGACTTGTATAGTCTAAGTACAACAACCCCAGGCGAGTTATTTTACGTTAATGATTCATTTGGTTTAGTAACTGCTGGATCTTACTTAACTACAGACGGTGCTGGTAACTTAACAGCACAAGGCACAGTTTATTCTGCCGGTCTTAGCGCAAGTGGAAGTGTAAAAGCTGCTACAGTAAGTGCTAGCGGTAACGTAACTGCTGGTAACGTTTCAACTGCTGGTCAGATCAGTGCTCAGGGCAATATCACAACATACTCAGCATTAAACGGTGCTAACTTAAGTTTAAGTGGTAATGTTTTAAGCCCATTGAATGTAACAGGTACAGTTACAGCAGCCAATGTTTTTGCTACAACTTTAATCAGTTCAGCTGGTAATGTTGATGCTTATGACACAGTTAATAGTCAGTCATTGAGTTTAAGTGGTAATGTTGTTAGCCCATTGAATGTAACAGGTGATGTCGCAGCTAACAATGTTTATGCTGTTAACACAGTTAGCTCGGCTGGTAATATTAATGCTTATGCTGCCGTTAATACCAATACTTTAAGTTTAAGCGGTAATGTTACAAGCGATTTGAATGTAACTTCAAACATTACTGGTGGTAATTTAACCGCAGTTAATAACATTAATGCTAGTACAATCAGCACAAGCGGCAACGTACAACTAGCCAATATCGCCACTGGTCAAATCAGCGCAAGCGGCAATATCACTGTTGATCCTGCTAGCTTCTACATTGGTAACGGTAGTCAGTTAACTGGCGTAATTGCTAGTTCAATGAATGCTGCTAATTTAACGGGCAACACATTAAGTTCAAACGTAATTTATTCTAGTTTACAGACAGTAGGAACATTGGCTAATTTAACAGTTACTGATTATGTCAGTGCTGGTGGTAACGTAATTGGCGCAAATATATTAACTAGTGGCACAGTTAGCTCAACTGGTAATATTACAACTGCTGACGCATTAAATGGCGCAACATTAAGTTTAAGTGGCAACGTAACAAGCCCATTGAACGTAACTGGTACAACTACTTCTCAGTATGTTGTAGCTACAACCGATGTAAGTGCCTTAGGTAACGTTGTATCATCTAACGCATTAAATGGCGCAACATTAAGTTTAAGTGGCAACGTAACAAGCCCATTGAATGTAACCGGAACAACTACTTCACAATATGTAGTTGCTACAACAGACGTAAGTGCCTTAGGTAATGTTGTATCAGCTGGTTCAGTTAACTCAGCAAACTTAAGTTTAAGTGGCAATGTTATTAGTCCATTAAACGTAACTGGTACTGCTACAGCACAATATGTAGTTGCTACAACAGACGTATCAGCATTGGGCAATGTCGTTTCATCCAACGCATTAAATGGCGTATCATTAAGTTTAAGTGGCAACGTAACAAGTCCATTGAATGTAACTGGCACTGTAACAGCTAATAATGTTAATGTTACTAACAATGTATCAGCTGCTGGCAACATCGCTGGTGCTAACTTTGCTACATCAGGTAATGTATCAGCAACCGGTACAATCACTGGCAACGTAATTAATGCTGTTACAGTATCAGCAAGTGGCAACGTAACTGGCGGCAATATCGCAACTAGTGGATTATTAAGCGTAGCTGGAAATGCTACGTTCTCTAACGTTTTTGCTACATACGCATCGGTAAGTGGTAATATTGATGCTGGTGCCAATGTTAATGTTACAAATAATGTAAGTGCTAGTAACATATATGCTACAGCAGGTGATGTGTCGGCTAGCGGCAATATCTACGCAGGTACAAATGGTAACATTACTGGTGCTAATGTTGTTACGCCAAACGTAGTAACAAGTGGTCAATTAAATATCAATGCTGGTAACGGAGTACTGTTTAGCGCAACTGGCAATATCAATGTAGGTAATACTTACATTACCAATTTAGCTACTCCTCCCGTTAATCCACAAGATGCTGCTAGTAAATCATACGTTGATACTGTAGCTCAAGGTTTAAGTTCTAAAGCTTCTGTACAAGTTGCTTCTACAACATATCTAGCTAATGTTGCTGGAGTTACAAATGTTGTTTATAATAATGGAACAAGTGGAGTCGGAGCAACAATAACTGTTACAACATCAAGTCAGTTAGCCATCGACGATGTAAGTTTAGCTACAATTTATGCTGATTACGGTGTCAATTCGCGTGTTTTAATTAAGAATGAAGGTGCGTATACTGGCAGCGATGGAGCATGGAACGGCATATATACAGTTACATCCACTGGTCCTACAAGTACAGTTTTAACACGCACAAGTGACTTTGATATAGCATCACAAATGTACGGCGCATTCATGTTTGTAGAAGAAGGTACAAAGAATGCAAGTTCTGGATGGACATGTACAAACAATTTAGAAACTTCGCCAATTACTGTTGGTACTACGACAATTACTTTTGTACAATTCTCTGGTGCCGGTACTTACTCAGCAGGCACAGCATTAAGCCTAACAGGTACACAGTTTGATGTATTGCCTGACAATGTTACAGTAGTAGTAAATGCCAGCAACCAACTTAGTGTAATTGGAAACTTAACATTAGTAAACCCAACATTAGGCAATGCCACATTTAGTACATTGAGTGCCACAGCTAACACAAGTGGTAATGTAAGTCTTGGTAATTTAACAATTACTGGTGCTACAAGCGCAGTTGGCGATATTCAAACTGCTGGCAACGTCAGTGCTACTGGTTATATTAGTTCAGGATTTGCGTATGTCAGTAGCGTAGGCAATACTAGTGTTGTATTTGGTAATGCTCAAGGCGGATTAACAACCAGTGTTAATCTTACATATGTTGACAGCACACAGACATTGGAAACTGGTAACTTAAGTGTAACAGGTAATATAGCCTCTGGCAACATTACAACTACTACACTAAGTGCTGCTGGCAATATATTTGATGCTAGTTTATTAAACACAGAAGTTGTTTACGCCGGAGCAGGTGGCCAGTTATTAGGCGCTGCTGGATTTACAACTGATGGTACAAATGTAAGTGTACTCGGAACAGTTTCAAGTGGAAACTTAAGTGCTAGTGGCAATATATTTGACGCTAGTTTATTAAACACAGAAGTTGTTTACGCCGGTGCGAATGGTCAGTTATTAGGCGCCGCCGGGTTTACAACTGATGGAACAAATGTAAGTGTACTTGGTACTGTTTCAAGTGGCAATATCAGCGCAAGCGGCAACATCTTTGATGCTAACTTATCAAATACACAAGTTGTTTATTCTGGTCTAAACGGTAAGCTAGTAGGTGCCGCTGGATTTACAACTGATGGTACAAATGTAAGTGTGCTTGGTACAGTATCGAGTGGAAACTTAAGTGCCAGTGGCAATATATTTGATGCTAGTTTATCAAGTACAGAAGTTGTTTACGCAGGGGCAGATGGTAAATTATTAGGCAATGTTGGATTTACCACAGATGGAACAAATGTCAGTGTATTAGGTACTGTTTCAAGTGGCAATATCAGCGCAAGTGGCAATATATTTGATGCTAGCTTGTCAAATACACAAATTGTTTACTCAGGCTTGAATGGTCAGTTATTAAGTAACAGTGGCTTTACATTTGATGGCACAACAGTAAGTATAACTGGTAATATAACCGCAGGTAACGCTAACATATTAGGCACATTAACAGCTAATAGCATTAGCTTTAGTGGAAATGTGGTAGGTAACCTAAATGTAGACGGATATGTCAATGCCGGTAATGTTACATCCGCTGGATTCATCAGCGCAGTTGGAAATGTGATTGGTGATTACTTCTTAGGTAATGTTATCAGCGCAGCTGGTAATATCTTTGATGCTAGTTTAGCAAATACACAAGTTGTTTATTCCGGAGCAGATGGTCAATTATTAGGCAGTAGCAGCTTTACAACAGATGGTACAAATGTTAGTGTAGCCGGCACAGTACTTTCAAGTAACATTAGTGTTTCTGGTAACATTGTTGACGCAAGTATCTCAAACACAAGTATTGTATATGCAACAACTGGTAGTAAGTTAACTGGTAGTTCAGGCCTAACCACTGACGGTACAAACATCAGTGTACAAGGTAATATCTCTACTGGTAATGTTAGTGTAGCTGGTAACATCTTTGACAGTGGTATTGGTAATTCAAGTATTGTGTTTATCAGTACAGGTAGTCAGATGGTTGGTACATCAGGCTTGACCACAGACGGCACTAATCTAAGTGTAATGGGCAATATCGCTGCTGGTAACATCAGTGTATCAGGCAACATCGACACTGGATTAGTTAACACTGAAGTTGTATACAGCGACAATGGCGTATTAGCAAGTAACAGCGGTTTCGTATACGATGGCGCGAATGTAAGTGTAACAGCGACCGTAGCCGCAGGAACTTTAAGTGCCAGTGGCAACATCTTTGATGCTAGCTTGGTAAGTACAGAAGTTGTTTACGCAGGAGCAGATGGTAAATTATTAGGTAATGTTGGATTTACAACTGACGGCAGTAACGTAACTGCTACAGGTACTATCACTGGTGCTAATTTAACAACAGCAGGTAATGTATCAGCTACTGGCGATGTAACTGGCAATGTAATTCATGCTGTTACCGTAACAGCAAGTGGTAATGTATACGGCGCATACATTGTAACAGCTAATACAGTAATTAACGGTGGTGTAAGTTCAAGTGGCAATATTACTGGTGCTTACATCTTAACAGGTAACGATGTAAGTGCTGCTGGTAACGTGTACAGTACTAACTTCTTTGGTTCAGCTGTTAGTGTAAGTGGTACTGTAATTGCTGGCAACGTAGACACAGCAGGCGAAGTAAGTGCTGCTGGTAATATCTACGGTGGTAACTTAAGTATATCTGGTAACATTACAGCGGGCAATACTGTTAATGTCACTGGTAACATTGTTCCTAGTGCTGATAACACTTACTACTTAGGTCAAGCTAACTTAGCATGGAACACAACATATACAAATAATGTTGCTAGTGATGCTGGTTCTACCTTAACAGTTAATCCAGCATTGAATGCAAGCAGCTTTGCTGTAAACGGTAGTAATGCTAACGTATTGTGGGTAGATGGCACAACAAACACAGTAGAAGTTGGTAATAGCTCTGTCGTAACAGGCGCTACATTTGCTATTAACGCGACCGACAGTTTCAGAATCCCAGTTGGTAACACAGCTCAACGTCCTGTAAGTCCTGTAATTGGTATGCAGCGTTGGAATACTACACTTTCTGTATTAGAAATGTGGAGTGGTTCAATGTGGGAAAGTATTGGTGCTACAAACTTCACAGTTATTCAAAATGAACAATTTGAAGGTGACGGATCCACTACAGTATTCACATTAACACTAGCACAAATAGCTAATCAGCCACAAACCACAGATAGTTGTATCGTTACTATCAACGGTGTGGTACAGATCCCAACAGTATCATATAGTGTAAGTGTGTATACATTAACATTTACTGAAGCTCCACAAGTTAGCGATACGATTGAAGTGCGTGAACTGACTACAACCACAACAGTTACAGCTCTTGCTGATCCAACAGGTACCTCAATATTTTCATTGGAAAATCCAGGTACTGCTAATTTAGCAAATGCCAATTTAGTATTAACTAATGGTTATTATTATGTTGGTGATGGTAGTCAGTTAACCAACTTAAGTGCCAACGTTAATGCTACACATATCGTTAGTGGCGCAAGTAATGTTGCTATCGCTACTCCAAGTAGTAATGTAACATTCCAAGTTAATGGCGTAAGTAACGTAATCAATGTTGGTACAGCACAAACAACAATAACAGGTAACTTTGTACCCTCAGCTAATAGTGTTTATAGTTTAGGTACTGCGGCAAGACAGTGGAAAGAATTACATGTAAGCGGTAATACTATCTACATCGGTAACATACCAATGTCATTGACAGCTGGCAATGGTTTATCATGGGATGGTAACCCAATCGTTACAGCTAATGCCAATGGCACTGCTACTACAACGGGAAATATGACAATCACTGGTAATTTAACTGGCGGTGCGTTGTTCTCTGGTAGTGATATAAGCGCAAGTGGCAACGTGCAAACAGGTACTAATGTCTTAGCAGGCGGCTTAATTAGCGCAACTGGTACGGTAACTGGTTCAAGTCTCTTGGGTACTGTAGCCAGCTTGAGCGGTAACGTAACTGGCGGTAATGTTGTAACTGGCGGCTTAATCAGTGCTGCTAGCACTGTAACTGGTTCAAGTTTCTTAGGTACTGTAGCTAGTTTAAGTGGTAACGTAACTGGTGGCAACGTATTGACAAGTGGTATTAGCACAGCAGCGAGTTACAGCGCGTCTGGCAATATCACAGGCGGTAACATAACGTTAGCAGCTAGTGGTCAAATTACTTCACCAATTGGAACAAACGGCAACGTAACAATTAATCCTGACGGCACTGGATTGTTTGTTGTAACTAATGTTACTCCTGCTGTATTTGCTAATACGCGCATAGCAACATCAAGTACAACTGGTGCTGTAACTATCGCAGGTGGTTTAGGTGTAGCTGGTAACATAATTTCCGGTACAAATATCACAGCAACCGGCAATATTGTTGGTGGCAATTTACGCACAGCTGGCGCAATGAGTGCCGCTGGTAACATCAGTGGCGGTAACTTGCTATTAGCATCAAACGGTATTATAACAACACCAGCAGGAACAAACGGTAACGTAAATGTCAACGCAGATGGTTCAGGCCAGTTTGTAGTTACTGCTTCCACTCCCGCGTATTTTGCTAACACTTTAGCCACTACAAGTAGCACAACAGGTGCTGTAGTAGTTGTGGGCGGTATGGGAGTTGGTGGTAATATAGTCTCAGGTGCTGGAATTAGTGCTGCTGGTAACATTACTGCTGCTTACTTTATTGGTGATGGTAGTCAGTTAACTGGTGTTGAAGCTAGTAATGCTAATGCTGATTCAATAATTGGATCAACATTAAGTAGTAACGTTGTTATATCTAGCTTAACACAAGTTGGCATATTAGCATCATTAAGTTCAACTGGTGCTGTTACAGCAAGTCAGTTTGATGGATCAGGTGCTGGCTTAACAAGTATCCCAGGTGCTAACGTAAGTGGTACTGTTGCTTTAGCAACACAGGCGAACCACGCAAACACAGCAAACGCTGTTGCTGGTAGTAACGTAACTGGTACAACATTAAGCAGTAACGTTGTTACAAGTAGTTTAACACAAGTTGGTACATTGACATCATTGAGTGTAAGTGGTAACGCTACTGGCGGTAACATTTTAACAGGTGGTTATGTAAGTGCTACTGGTAATATTACAGGTGGTTACATTATTGGTAACGGTAGTCAGTTAACTGGATTACCAGCTGGCTACTCGAACGCTACAGCAGCTAGTTTCTTAGCGGCATTTGGATCTAATACAATATCAACAACTGGCGCAATCACAAGTGGTAACGTAACCGGTAGTAATGTATTGACGGGTGGATTAATTAGTGCTGCTGGTCAAATTACTGCTAACACATTGTTAGTTAACAGCAATGCTAATATTCTTGGTAACTTAAATGTTCAAGGCAACATTACGTTTATTAATAGTAATGTTATTGTTACTGATGACTTGTATATTGAATTAGCTAATAACCAATCAACGCATGCCAATATAAACGGAGTTGGTTTACAGGCTGGTAACAGTGGTAGTGGATCATTAACTAACTGGACCTATGGTTCAACAGCAAATGCTTGGTCAACTAATGTTGGTATTAGTGCTACAGCTAACATTACTGGCGGTAACATATTAACTAGTGGCTTAATTAGCTCAACTGGTGCTGTTACAGCAAGTCAGTTTAATGGATCAGGTGCTGGCTTAACAAGTATCCCAGGAGCTAACGTAACTGGTACTGTTGCTTTAGCTACACAAGCAAATTATGCCAATACAGCAAACGCAGTTGCTGGTGCTAACGTAAGTGGTACTGTTGCTTTAGCAACACAAGCCAACTACGCAAACACAGCAAACGCAGTTGCTGGCAGTAACGTAACTGGTTCAGTATCACAAGCCAACTACGCAAACACAGCAAACGCTGTTGCTGGCGCCAATGTAAGTGGTACTGTTGCTTTAGCTACACAAGCCAACTACGCAAACACAGCAAACGCAGTAGCAGGTAGTAATATTACTGGTACAACATTAAGCAGTAACGTTGTTACAAGTAGTTTAACACAAGTTGGTACATTGACATCATTGAGTGTAAGTGGTAATGCTACAAGTGGTAACTTGTTAACAGGTGGCTTAATTAGCTCAACTGGTACAATTACAGGTAGTAGTCACTTAGGTAGTGTTGTTAGTGTAACTGGTAACGTAACTGGTGCTAGTTTAATTGGTACTATCGCTACAGCAAGTCAGCCAAGTATTACCTCAGTTGGCACATTGACATCATTGAGTGTATCAGGTAACGTAACAGCAGCTAGTGTTGTTGGTGGTGTAATGACAGGTACATCAACAAGTGTAACTGGTAACGTAACTGGTGCTAGTTTAATTGGTACTATCGCTACAGCAAGTCAAACAAGTATTACAGCAGTTGGCACATTGACATCATTAGCTGTAACTGGTAACACAACAAGTGGTAACTTGTTAACAGGTGGCTTGATCAGCGCCGGTGGTCAAGTATCAGCTAACACATTATATGTTAGTTCTAATGCAAACATCCTTGGTAACTTGAACGTTCAAGGTAATATTACATTTATTAATAGTAACGTTATTACAACTAATGATTTGTACATTGAATTAGCTAATAACCAAACAACATATTCCAACATTAACGGTGCTGGTTTCAACGTTGGTCCTATTGGAGCAGTATTAACTAACTGGACTTATAATAGTACAGCTAACGCTTGGAGTACTAACGTTGGCGTAAGTGCTACAGCAAACGTAACTGGTGGTAACTTGTTAACTGGTGGTTTAATTAGCTCAACTGGTACAATTACAGGTAGTAGTCACTTAGGTAGTGTTGTTAGTGTAACTGGTAACGTAACTGGTGCTAGTTTAATTGGTACTATCGCTACAGCAAGTCAGCCAAGTATTACCTCAGTTGGCACATTGACATCATTAGCTGTAACTGGTAACACAACAAGTGGTAACTTGTTAACTGGTGGTTTAATTAGCTCAACTGGTAACGTAACTGGTGCTAGTTTAATTGGTACTATCGCTACAGCAAGTCAAACGAGCATTACAGCAGTTGGCACATTGACATCATTAGCTGTAACTGGTAACACAACAAGTGGTAACTTGTTAACTGGTGGTTTAATTAGCTCAACTGGTACAATTACAGGTAGTAGTCACTTAGGTAGTGTTGTTAGTGTAACTGGTAACGTAACTGGTGCTAGTTTAATTGGTACTATCGCTAC
>Ga0209188_1000904_pt1 | contig 25977 bp, 24 predicted proteins | sample C_130625_EF_Meta_FD_187307 | JGI IMG/M metagenome (GOLD analysis project Ga0209188, IMG submission 187307) | Freshwater microbial communities from Lake Croche, Canada to study carbon cycling - C_130625_EF_MetaG (SPAdes) (version 2) | ecosystem: Environmental > Aquatic > Freshwater > Lake... | reverse complement strand
AACCGGTTTTGTCTAACAGAAGCAACCGTCGCTGCCTCTATCCCCTACTACGAATCGAACCCTACATTGTCCCGAAGAGCGGATATAACGGACATATTGCTCGAAAACTACCTTCTCATTACTTATGAGACATACCTATGCGTACATACTTAAATCCCAAGGGGTTCACGTGACCACGGCGCAAAAGCTTCTTGGACATTCCGATGTAAAAGTCACGTTGAAGGTTTATACACAAGTATTGGACGATGAAATCGATGCGGCCGGGGAGTTACTCCGCCTCATAAGTTAAAGAAGCTTGGTTAGTCCAAATTTTTGAGGTGATGAAACAAGACGCTTGATAGAAATTTGTTTCTAAAGCCCCATCAGCTGTGCTTGTTCAGCAAATTTGGGGTGGACTTTTTTGAGTTGATTAAAATCGCCTTCTGCGGTGATTTTACCTCTTTCCAAATAGTAGATCGTGTCTGCTTCTCTGATTGTGGAAAGTCGATGTGCAATCATCACGATTGTGACCTTGCCTTTGAGTGACAACAAGGAATCTGTAACCTTAGATTCAGTTTCGCCATCAAGCGCACTGGTTGCCTCATCCAGAACTATAAGCTGCGGTTTACTTAGAAGTGCACGGGCTATCCCTAGCCGTTGACGTTGCCCCCCAGATATTTTCATTCCTCGTTCGCCCATTGGGGCGTCCAAGCCTTCGGGGAGCAATTCGACTATTTCGCGGAGATGTGCCGCATCAATTGCGGACCAAAGATCTTCATCTCCAACTTTCTTCGTGTCAAGTCCGAGACATATGTTTTCTCTTACTGAGCCATTAATAATTTCTACATCTTGAGGAAGATAGGCCACTGCCCCCGGCCACATTGCAAACGCCTCCAAAGGTTGGAGGTTGGAGACCTCAATCTGCCCCTGTGTAGGTTTCAAAATTCCGAGTATCACGTCGACAAGAGAAGTCTTCCCTGCTCCAGACGGCCCAACAAATGCAATGAAAGTACCCTGGTTAATTGTTAAAGAGATAGATTCAAGCGCTGGCACAGCAGAATTCGGGTAGGTCAGAGACACTCCTTGAATCAAAATCTCCGGAATGAAACCTCCGTGATCAGTAATCAGTTCTTGCTCTTTTTCAAAAACATCATTCGCATTCTTGAGTTCTTCAATTAGGTTTAGCGTTGGCATTGCCGCACCAATACTGCCTTTCATAGAAACGGCACCTTGTTGAATACGCATGACAGCGGGTGCAATTCGAGCTCCTGCGGCAAGAAAAACTGACAGGGTTGCAACTGCATGCGCAGCATCGTTAAGTAAGAATTGCGCGGAAGCCACAGCCAGGGCTCCAAGCACTACCGCACTTTCAATTACATATTTACTTATATTCGGCATAAAAGAAAGTTCGGCAATCGTCTCCGCAAGACTGTATCTAATTCTCGAAACTTCTTTCGCATAATTGGCACGTCTATGAGATACAACGACTTCTCGATAGGAAGTGAAAATCTCGAGAATCTTCAAATTACTCTCGACTTGCAAATTGGCATTTCTTTCACCCATAGTTTGTGCACGAGTGTTGAGGAGTTTGAACAAAACCCAGGAAATTATTCCAAAAATTACAAGAGTGAATGACGCCAGCAACGGATCTAGTACAAATAGCCCAATAGTCATAATTAGTAATAATGAAAAATCAGATATAAGTATGGCTGCTGTTCCAAGAATTCCCATTGTTACGGTTGTAACACCAGCAGTTAGAGCAAAAAGAAGTTCTTGCGAAGATTTTGAGCGGATACTCAGCAAAGGTTCCTGGATAGCTCGAGAGAATAGTCTTGCTGACAATGAAGAAGCTTTATAGCTTAGAAAATATAAGATTTTTCGTGAAAAATAAACACTAAACAGTGTTCTCATAATCAAAAGTACTGCTGCTCCACCTCCAAGAATTGCAACTTGCGATTGAAGGTCTAAATTATTAATTCTTATAGCCCTGAGGACGTCACTTACTCGGTTGCCGGGTCCCTTGGATTGAACGCCATTCACAGCAAGTGCGCCAAGGACTCCTACAATGGCAATAGCAAAGAGGTCTAGAACGCCTAGGGCAACTTGAATCAGCACAACTGCTTGGACCTTTTGCTTTTCTTTTTTTGTTAGTAGATCTAAAGATCGCCCAAGCGTAGAGTTCTTTAATTTAGCTAACACGCAATTAACTTCCCCTCGATTGAATTAGCCAATTATAATTCTTTCCAACCCACCTGAGTGGTTATGAGTGTTTAATTCTGATCCAGCTTAAAGGTATTAAAAGATTCGGGTCATCTTGTCCCACAAACCAAGGCTCTGGTGCAATAACAAGAGGGTTTTCAGAATTTGATAAAAATGCTCCCCACCAACTAAACGTGGAGTTAGCAATAATATAAGCGCAGCCGAGCCTCATCGCCATCAAGGATGCGCCAGATTCTCCATCAACATCTGGAATGAACTGGATCCGTGCTTGTGGGATAAAGGCAAGAATGCCCTTCGCTTCTGAAATTTCATCTGAGAATACCCAAATCGGATTGTCAGGGAACTGTTTTTGAATTATCCCGTATGCCTCCTGATAGTAACCTCGTCCAAGTAGTCCAAATGTTTTTTCATTCCTATAATCTCCTCGACGAATATGTATGACTATCGGTTTAATTCTTTGTGATTGGAGTCTGAGGGCACGAAGTTCTGGACCTTCCTCACACAAAGCTAGGACTCTGAGTTGTTTTTGGACTTCCAACGGCCAAAAGTAGGACTGAAAGTACCCGATAAGTAAAGGATTAAAAATCTTCGCTTTGAATCGATTGATTCTTATCTTCTCGTATCCCACCTGAGAAATAGTTATCGGCGATATCAAACCTCTCAATAGGATCGATTGCAACATTGTTGCAACTGTCTGAGTCGATATCCGTATTACTTTCAGTCCTTCAAATCTCCTTGGCCAAATCCTGCTCCTTAAGAGGAACCCTGCAGATTTCCCTGCGATAAAACTTCTCTTTGCGTCCTTGCAAATGGGAGAAATCTCATCAATCTTGAAACTAAACAATTCTGGATTTCCACGACTATTCAGTCGCGGCATCCCCAAATTCACAAAAAAGCGAATCTCTTTTTTTTGAGCTGAGGATAACGCAGCCGCGAGTTGGAACAATTGATTACCTAGCCCTCCCGTTAAGTACAGACCTACATATCTTCTTCTAGTTTTCATGTACTCCCACTTTTCTGAATTGTTTGGAAGTTAATAGGAGGACAAGGGATGTTGGATCAAATAAGAGACTCTTCAAAAGTGTTGGGAAAGCACGTATAACAATACTTATAGGGGCGTTCTTCAGTATAGATAATGTAAGTTTTTGGATTGCGCAGGATTGAAATTTCAAAGCTAGGGTTCCCTCAAACTCGGCTTTCTTAAGACCCTCGAGAACTCCAAACATATCGGACATTACCATTTTGTTTGACGTTAAGTTAGATATTCCTCCAAAATAATACTTATAGACAAGCAGAGTACTTGAATGTACTTTCTCGGAACGATTAAGTACTTGGTTGATATACAAATAGTCTTCAGCCATGCGATGTGATGAAAATCGAACATCTCCACTTGATTGAGTTGAAAAGACTAGCCGCCAAAGTCCCATTCGATTTGCTAATTCCAGCACTTTACCGCGATCGCTCGCTTGAGGTGGAGCAAACTCTTGCTCCTCCCCATTCTTTGAATTGATTGCAAGATAAGACCCCATCCCCAGAGCTGATTTGCATTCAATGGTCTCATGAAGCAGTTGTATCAAATTAGGCACGCAGACAAAGTCATCAGCGTCAGCAAATGAGTACCACGGGGTTGTTATCATGTCTAGACCCGCATTGCGTGCGAGGCCGGGTGATTGCACATTTACTTCTATCAGCGAGATTTTTCCAGAATTATTCTCTTTTAATAGACGCTCAAGCTCTGACTTCGTCGAGTCCTGACTTTCATCATGAACCAGAATAATTTCAATATTTTCTAGAATCGCTTCTGGAATCCAAGATGATAAATTCTTCATCCTGTTTGAAATATTGTGCACAGGTACAATTACCGTCAGCAATGATTCACCCATAACGTTTTGCAATTAGCACCACCGATTCGTTGCCTCCTAGTATAGTCTGTGGGCATATTGATACTTTGAAGGCGCTGGGAGAAACTTTGGAAATCGTCTTTGTGCACTTCGGGGCAAAAATTCCTGAGTATTTACAACTCAATCTGCAAAGAACTTGTGATTTACTACCAGATCAAAGCATCACTTTTCTCACAGATCGAGCACAGAGTTTAACTATTAAAAATAGGAATTTCCGAGTTCAAGTGTTCACCGACAACGAAGAATTTACATTCGTCAATAGGGCTCTCAGTCACCCAACCGAATTCCGTGATAACTTCTGGTTTAGTTCCCTAGCGAGATTGATGGCGCTTGCAGATTACGTCATAAAGACGAATCGCTCCATCCTCCACATTGAGTCAGATGTATTAATTTCCAAGGATTTCCCGGTCAAGAAATTTAGTGCCCTCGATCGTCCCGTGGCGTACACAATGGTAGGAGAGAATTCTGGAGTTGCAAGTCTCTTATTTTTAGAATCTTCAGAGGCCGCAATTTTCTTTAAAAAGTTTATACTCACAGCAGTATTGGATGATGCCAGCACCACCGATATGAAAATCCTTGGTCTTCTGCAATCACAGCATCCTAATTTTGTTAGAATTCTTGCTAGTTTTCCTCTACAAGATACTTGGGCTTACTCAGCAATTCCGCTCTCGCTTAAGGGCGATTTTGAATACACGCAAAATCTCTTCGATGGATTTTTTGATTCTGCAGATATTGGGCAATATCTCCTCGGTGACGACCCAAGAAACCATCGAGGAGTGAAATATCTTCGAAGAGAATTAACTACTAGTTACCTAAATGCTGGGAGCCTAGATTACTCAATTAGTTCTGAAAGAGAATTCATCGGCTTAGCGTCAGGTGCGTCGAGAAAAATCTACTCCTTGCATGTTCATTCTAAGAACCCTAAAGTATTTAGCCCGCACTTTTCAGATCGCGTTCTCAGGAAGGCCCTTTCAGAGCAGAATTTGCCGGAAAAACATGTATTGGTTCTGAGTGTTTTTCTAAACGCCATTAAGGTTTCATTATTTCGAAGGTTCAGGAGAGTCCTCCAGAGATGACGGCTCAAGATCTTCCCGTACTAATACTCGGATATCTTAGGTTTGACGGGATTTCGCGAATTCTCAAAAGTTGCAGTGACGCTGGTATCTCACTGATCTATCTCGCTGTAGACGGCGCGAAAGACTCGGAGGGACTCTCGGCTCAAGATGAGAGTTTACAAAAGATTTATGACCTTGCAGTCACGCTTTCTGTAACATTGCTTGTGCGACGACGTCATTCAAACGCAGGATTGGCAGTCGGGGTTGTTGAGGGTATAACCTGGTTTTTCCAACATGAAGAATTTGGTGTGATTTTGGAGGACGATCTCGTCATATCACCAAGCTTTTTTGATTTCGTAGCCGAGGCTCGCTCTAAATTTGAAAAGGCTACCGATGTTGCAGTTATTTCAGGCAATAATTATTTCGCTCTTGAGTCCAATAGGTCGATATCAGCGTCCCATTATCCATTAATTTGGGGGTGGGCGACTTGGCGAGATGTGTGGAGTGAATTCACGTCATCTCTTGAAATTTCCTTAAGTCCAAAATTTAATCGCCAATTTTCATTAATCGTAAATGCTTTCTGGTTCACAGCAGCAAATCAATCTCGCCTCGGGAAAGTGGATTCTTGGGCAATGAGTTTTTCCCACCACATCAAAATGAGAGGCCGAATCTGTATCTCTCCTCCACAAAACTTAGTTTCCAATCAGGGGGCCGACTCAGTTGCAATTCATAGTAATGAAAATGACATATTCGTTAATTTTCCCCTTGTGAATTTTTTACCACGAAGCGACTGGGCCTTCCCCTCAAAGGCACAGATGTCTCAGATGGATAAGGTTTTGGAGAACCGAATTTTCTCTATACGTACTAGACATATACTTTCTCCAATGAAACTGGCCTTGCAGTTGCTTGTCCCTAGGGCACGGGAAAAGCTCATTTGTCGGATTAATAATTCTGCCGTAAGTGCAGATTATTCAATACTTCGCAGGGGCAAGTAGATGTGCGGATTCATCTACAGGAAATCAGGATTCTTAAAAGGTCAATCTGGTTATTTAAAACATCGTGGACCTGACGAGCAAAGCTATTTTGCTGGCGAGAATTACGAATTAGAATTCTCTCGACTCACAATCACTGGCAAAATCGAAGGCGAAGTTCCCGTCTATTCTACAAATAAAGAGTGGCTAGTTGCATTTAATGGTGAAATTTACAATTTCAAGAGTCTTATCCGTCTCCATAACTTCCCTGTTACAGACTCAGATACTAAAGTAATAGCAAACGGACTTGAAAAACTGGGGCTGAATTTCTTCAAGGAATTACGCGGCATGTACGCGGGTCTTGCAATTAACACCAGAACAAAAGCTACATATGTTTTCCGAGATCCCTTGGGCGAGAAACCACTTTTCTATAGCTATTCTGACGATAGCCTTCTTATTTCTTCAGAATTCACAGCGCTTCTAAAGCTATTACAAAGACCTCTGGAATTAAATCCCAAAGCAATGTCTGATTACTTTAGATTTGGTTATGTGGAAGAGCCAGATTCCTTCGACAAGTCAATTAGGTCGGTCACTAGAGGTTCTGTCTCGGAAATTAATCATGATTCCAAACTAATTCAAGTCATGAGCCTACCGGGCTATAACGAACATGAAACGAACCTGAGACTGCCCGATCTTCTCCAAATGCTTGACCAAGAGGTCTCCTTTTCAACCGTCCCCACGGGCTTGGCGCTTAGTGCGGGGGTTGATTCGACCTCCCTTCTCTATGCCATGTCGAAATATCGAGATGCTGCGTTTATTCCCCTCATAGTCAACATTGACAGCCATGGATTATCTACAGAAGCAGCAGAGGCAACCGCAGCTTGTAAGAAATTGGGTATCGAACCGCGCTTAATTCAACCATTTAGCTCTACGGAGTTACTCCCAAAGTTGAAAGAACTTTCGTTTATCAACGACCAACCGCATGCCGATCCCTCAGGTTTGTCTTATCTTTCCATTTTCCAAGAAGCGCGCTTGCTTGGATTAAAAGTCGTTCTTCTTGGTCACGGTCCCGATGAGCTTTTTTGGGGCTACCCATGGTTCAATTCACAATTGGTCACGGAATGGAACAAAGATAACTCCCCAAGGCAAACTCGAGAATACTGGGATACCCCGGGCAAAAGTTCTCGATTGTTATGGTCATTTGGTAACAAAAATCGGACATCTGAACAACAACTCAGCACAGATCATTACCTTCAAAGTTTTAATTCTTGGGAAAAATATCGCGCTGAAATCGTTCACAGTTACCTCTCTTCGAATGGTCTAAGGCAATCTGATCGGTTGGCTATGGCCTATGGTGTTGAACCTAGAACACCTTACGCAGATTCTCGACTTTATGGCTGGGCGCAAGAAAATTCCGCTAAAAGCCAGGAATCTTTCGATAAGAAGGAGTTTCGGAGTGCTGTTGACCTTGGACCTTTGGAGGAGTCCCGAAATCGCAAGAAGGAAGGCTTCCACTCCCCAATGGGTACATGGTTTCAAGATGCTGAGATTAATGATTTTGCTGGTGACTGTCTTCGGGTTATTTCAAGAAAAGGAGTGGATTGGAGGATCAAACCAAAATTGAGGTTGCTCAGCCCATCCGAAAAATATCGAATAATCATGCTCGGTTCTTGGTTGGATCAATTCGCTTAAGACCTTCTATATAAACGTTAACTACTTCCGTAGAAATCGCACTATACCCAAAAACAGAAGCAGACTTCTTTTTCAAAATCGATTTATCTTTTACTTCAAAATCTAGAATCACTTGAACCAATTCATCTTCATTCTGACTTTCGAATACCCTTTGCTCAAAAAGACCGAGTAACTCGGGTATACCACCGACGTTACTTCCTAATATGTTTACCCCACTCATCAAAGCTTCAGCAATAACGTTTGGCAGGTTATCACTGATGCTTGGTACTACTAGCACATCAATTTTGGAAAAGACCTCCTGTAATTCAAGATTCGACCTGACTCCTGTTTGAGTTATAAGTGGGTTTCCCAAAGCATAATTCGAATTCGAATTCCCCACCAAAGTGAGATGGAATTTGTCAGGATAGATATCATTTACTCTATCGAATGCTCTTAGCAATAGGTCTAAATTTTTGAGTGGGTTTTCTAAATCTTGCGAAATGAATCCAAGATTGATCTGGGGCTTTGATAACAATGGGGCGGAAAGTAATCTTTCTGGTACTGGAATCGGGTTATAAATTTTTTTAAAGTTCGCTGCTGGTAAATCTGGAAATGCTTTTTTTACTCTGTTGAAGATCCACTCTGAGGGACATACAAAAATCAAATTAGGAAAGTTGTGAACGTCCTGCACTATTTTTTTTCTCGCATTTTTTATTAAAAATTTAAACGGTTTGCGAACCTGAGGGCAACTCCGACATCCGGTAGAGACTTGGGAACACGTTCCAGTATAGTGACAACCGCCTGTATAAAACCGTTCATCATGCAAAGTGACTACCTTGAGTTTACTTGGATATTGGTAGAGAAAATTTCTTATTGAGACCAAGTTATAAAAAGCATGCAAATGGATTACATCTGCAGATTCAATTTCTGTATTTTGCCATTGGAGCAGGTCGATGGAAATCGGTGTAACTAAGTTGGCATCCTTCTGGACCAATTTACTCTGAGAATACGTAACTGCCGACGATGCAAGTTGAGATTTGAAAGAAAGATGCTGAGAAACTTGCGAGACATTATTCTGATTATTCCTACGGCTTACGGAGATCAATTGAGAGTCGTGACCAGCCCCTATGAGTGCCTCGTTTAACCGAATTGCGGCGTTAGCAGCGCCACCCGTTAACGAGGTAAGTAGGTGCACAATTTTCAATGGCAATCCTTTGCATTAGATGCTTTAGAGTCTAATAATATTGTTATAGTCTTCAGATATGGACTTGGGGGGCACATCTGAGATCTGTGTCTGGCACTGTTGATCATGCCGGTCGTCGAATCTCATCATCAACTTGCTTATCTTATTAATCTTGATAGACGTCCTGATCGCTGGAATGATTTTCGCGCTAGTTCCACGAATTTGATGTTCAAAGTCGAAAAATTCTCTGCTGTTGATGCCAATAATCTTCCTCTTGATGAACTGCGTCTACCCCCTGCGGTCGCCGCTTGTTGGATGTCTCACCAAGAGATTGCTAAAGCATTACTCGCGAGTTCCGCTCAACATTGTTTGGTTTTAGAAGACGATGTCCTCCTGTCAGAGGAAGGCATCAAATCTCTCAATCGAATTATGGAAAGTGATTTAACTGGGATTGACCTCCTTCAACTAGGGTTTTGTGTCCACAACAATAGGCTCGCGAACCGTAGAAGGTATGGCTCACAAATAAAATTGGTGAAAGCTTTTAATTTATTCCATATTTTGAGCAATATTATTGTGATGAAATTACTTGATAGGATTTATGGAGCCAAGTTCATAATGTTGAATCAGATTTCTCAGTTAGTAGCAAAAGAAACCTTCGAGCTTGGTACACACGCCTACCTTCTTTCGAGGAAATTCGCTGAAGCAATCACGGAGTTTAATACTCCTGTCTACTTGCCTGCAGATTTAGCTATCATGGAACTGGTGCGAACTGGGGAATTTGCCACTTACCGGCTTTTAACGAGTGCGTTAGGTCAAAGTGATTCACCCAGTTCCATTTCCAACGCCGCTAGAAATTCTCTTGAGTTAGAAATTTCACTGCTTGGAGCCGGCAATGTCGATTAAGTTTCTCAGCCTCGTTGACCGTTCGTTGGAATCCTGGCCAGATTATGAATTGGCGTTGCGGGAATGGCTCGCAAACGGAGGAGATTTCCTTGCAATCGAAGCAGACTCCTCCAGTGAATGCATTCTCCGTGCGCAGTCTCAAGAACCTCTCCCAAGTGTCGATCTCGTACAGTTTTGCACATTGAAGAATTTTGAGAAAGGGGAGCTCGGGATACGCGAATTACATTGGAAGATCAATAATTTTGTAGTGACTTCAAAATTCTTAAAGCACATTATTTTAAGGACTCCAGCCGGGCAATTTCAAATTCTCTTAAGGATGCGGGTTCGATATCAAAATATGGTAAAAAGACAAAATGCGCTGGATCAGATAATGGGATGTTTTTCCAGAATTGGTATCCTCGTACCGCACTATGTGGAACCGCGCGAATCAACAATTGTTATCTCCAGAAATTTCGCAAAATCACTTTTGGAGTTTAATTCCATGGGTTATCTGACTTTCAATCGTGCTTGTTTCGCCCTGGCTAGAAGTTCAAATTTTAAGTGCATCAGGATTACAAATTCATGACGATGAGCTCGCGAATGATGCTCACAATGAATGGGGGATTAGGAAATCAACTATTCCAATTCTCCTACTTGCATAGAATCGCCAAACGGACTGGCAATAGAGTAGGTATTTACTTCCCCAAGCCAAAAGATGAGGCGCGCGAATTTGTGCTTGGGTCACTCTGCAAAAATTGTGAGCACGTGAGTAGTCTCACTTTAAATCGAAAAAGATGGCTTGACTTCAGATCTAATCTTCTTGATTTCTCCAAGTTCAGAATTCCTCTTTTTTATAGATTAGTGATTAGTAAGTTTGTCTATTCAGAAACGAACGCTTACGAATATGATGAGTTTATCCTTTCCCAAACTACGTACTCAGGGTACTTCCAGAATTGGAAGTACGTAGATGAGGTTATTACTGAGGTGGGAAATGAGCTGAATCTAGTGCTTGAACCTGTGTGGGAGAGTATTTCTCATCAATTTCCCTCTTTGGAGCGTGGTGTTCTACATTACCGCCGCGGAGATCTCGTGAAATATTCAGACACTATGGGTGTACTGAATGTGGATTATTTTGCAAGAGCCTTAGAAGCCGCGATGCGTAACTTGGGTCGTGAAATCAGACTACTAATTATAACGGATGATAAAGACGCTGCAATTCAAGAGTTTCCTGATCTCATCGATGATATCTACGGCCCCGCGGATTTGTCGGAATGGCAGGCACTAGCACTGATGTCGAAAGCAAAATTCGTCATCACGTCTAACAGTACATTCTCTTGGTGGGGAGGCATATTAGCTTTGAGAAATGGTGGTGAGGTATATATCCCTGATCCATGGTTCCTGCAATGGAATCCAATCCCAGGCGACGCCTTCCACTATCCAGGATTCATGGTCATTCGTTCTTCCTTCAAATAAATAAATTAAAGTACTGATAACACCTCACAATTATTTTTTTTAAATAGTATTTGATATTCTCGTTATTAGTAAACGGGACGCAATCTTCGCGCCAAGAGTGAGCAATATTATTCAGCGAATAATCATCGTAAAACCACTCGGTTCCCATTGAAAAGCTGCTGTGTAGCCTCTTGAAGTAGTCGGAATTCTGGGACAAGCTCGCATGTGTTCCGTTTGTCCCATTATCAGAATATCGAGAAATGTTACTTGTGACCACAAAGCCTGTCTTTACAATTGGCTCAACCCAGGAGTCCCATGGAATTCTGCCTTTGAGTTTCCTTAGCTTCTGAAGTTGAAACATTTGAAGGCTTTCAATGCTTATCAATGATGCTGGTCCGTGAAGGCCATAGCGCAGTCGTGAATAGGTAGTTACTTCAGCAGAAGTTTCAAAAGATCCGTAATTGATTCCTCTAAAAGCACATTCATTTCTATTTTGTTCTAACACTTTTTCTGTGAAATAGAAGAAATCTTTGGATATAACTACGTCATCTTCAAGGCAAACAACGTACCTATGCCCGTGTTCTACTAGCGCCGTTTTCCACGCTTCAATGCGATTATTGTTAATCAATTGTTCGACATCAAGCTCAGAACTATCCACGCGTTTTACAATCGAAATTATGCTTGCATATTTAAGGAAAATTTTTTCTTCTTCTTCGCCTGGGTCCTGGGCAATAATGTAGATTGGATACTTAAGCTCCTTCATCGCCTTACTTAAACTTTCCAGACATAAGTTCAGTAACTGACTTCTTTTAAAAGTAATCACCGAAATCGCTAGGTCGGAAGAGCGCATAGTGCGATGATATCGTTCGAATCGTTTACAATATGACTTCCAGGCGGTTACCGTTCTGAAATTGATTTGGAGTGTTTGATGGTTTGTGAAGTCTGTAACGCTGAATATGGGGCTCTTACGCTTGATTTAGGCAGTCATCCCCTATGTGATGATCTGACACCAATCGGCACCAATTTTGTGATTCCTAAGTACCAGCAATTGATAGCACTTTGTGAAAATTGCTTAACAGCGCATCAGGTAATTCCAGTAGAGAAAGAACTTTTATTTAAACCAACTTATCATTATCGAGCGGCACTAACTCAAGATGTCCTTGATGGGATGCGTTCCTTGGTTAAGGACTTATCGCCGGTGTTCTCTAATTTGGATAAGACTGCCACCGTTCTAGATATAGGTTGTAATGACGGCAGTCTTCTTGGAATTTTTAAGGATGAGTACCATTGCCAAACTATTGGAGTTGATCCAACGGGAGCGATTCTAGAATCAGGAAATAGTGTTGATTATTCGTTCAACGAATACTTCACAAGCAAAACTGCTGCCGTAATTAAGAAGAATCATCCGAGCGTTGATTTAATTTCTTTCACGAATGTATTTGCCCATATAGAAGATCTTCCACAACTTCTTACTAATTTGAATATGCTTGTCGGTGATACGACTACATTGGTAATCGAAAATCATTATTTGGGTTCGATTCTCGATCGCAATCAGTTTGATACTTTTTATCACGAACATCCGCGCACTTACAGTCTTAGGTCATTTGAGTTCGTCGCAATTTCATTAGGCATGGCTATTACCGACGTAACATTTCCGTCGCGTTATGGAGGAAATATTCGTGTGACGATGAAGCGGGGTGGAATACCAGCCGACTTGTCGCTGCCACGTATCAAAGAGAAGGCTTTTATTGAAAGTTTCACATCATTGCAGGCCACTTATGATAATTGGAAGTCTCAAGCTCAAAAATCTATAGCATCCCTTGCTACTCGAGGTGTTCTGCACAGTAAATCGCTGCCTGGTAGAGCCGTGATGTTGATAAATACTCTAGAAATAGATGAAACCGTAATGCCGATAGTCTTCGAACAGCCAAAATCTCCGAAGGTTGGCAATTACGTTCCAGCTACTAAAATTGAGGTCCTTTCTGACGACGCACTTCTGTCACATAACCCAGAAATGTTGATCGTTTGGTCTTGGCATATCATCGAGGAAATCGCCGATTACCTGAACACTTTAGGATATCGAGGCGAAATCTGGGTACCACTACCAGAGTTCAGAATGTACCGTGCCGCCCTGTGACTAAGAGCCTTTTAATTCTCGGAGGTGGGTTTGGGCTCTATGGATACATGCCTGCGGCCATTGCTAATGGTTATGAGGTAACAACACTTGAACGATACAAGGACTTTCTTCTCTCGAGAGAGGAGTTGCGGAACTACGTTTGTAAACTGAAATTTGTCAGTGAAGCTAGCTTAGATTTCAATTCCTTTGCTGCGGTCGGCATCGCTCGAACTCCCCTACAGCAATTAGCGGTATTGAGAAAGAATTCAAAATTCTCAGGTCACTTCTTTCTTGAGAAACCACTTGGCGCTGATTCTCAAAACCATTCTTTGACCCTCAATTTTCTGAGGGAGAACCAATTACAATTTTCCATTGCCTATCTTTTTAGATATTTGGAATGGTACCAGGCTGTTGTCGCAGCCATGCAATCTGATTGCACCTGGAAAATTCTGTGGCAAGTGTCGCCTAATTCAGATGAATCTTGGAAGGCTATAAAAAGTTCAGGTGGTGGGTTGCTTTCCTATTATGGGGTCCATCTACTGTCTTTGATAGTAGATCTACAAATATCTGCCGAAACCATAGTTTTTTCTCATCAAACTGATAGCTTGGAAATCTCTTCGATGGACAAAGCAAGGCAGTTTCATATGAAAATTGAATACTCGGATGTTCCAGTTTTTCAAGTAGAGATCAGTAGCACCTCAGGAGAAAAGTCTTGGAACATGTTCTCGCCCTTCGGTCCGACTCCCATGGCAGGAACTTCAGATCCACGCATAGATGCTTTGACCCAGTACTTAATGGCCTCCACAAACGAGAAACTTGTCGAAGACTCAATTATTCATGAGCGAAGAATCCTAGATTTAAGAAAAACCATTGAAAGGATATTGTAGAGTTTGCTCTTCTCTCTATTGGTTAACAAGGTGGGCAATGAAAGCAGTGATACTTGCGGGCGGTCAGGGTACGCGCCTTAGAGAGGAAACCGAGTACCGACCAAAGCCAATGGTTCAGATAGGTCACAACCCCATTCTTTGGCATATTATGAAAATCTGCTACTCACAGGGAATCGATAATTTCGAAATTGCTTTAGGTTTTAAAGGTGAACAAATCAAAGAGTACTTCTTAGACTACCCGCACTTGTTGGGAGATATAACCATTGATTACAGCAATGGCATTCAGAAGACTGTTTATGAGCACAATAAAATCGAAAAGTGGACAGTCGCCCTTAACGACACAGGCCTAAATACAAATACTGGTGGGCGCTTATTTCGTCTACGAGATAAGCTCCATGATACTTTTCTTTGCACTTATGGTGATGGAGTCGCGAATGTAAATATTGCAAAGTTAATTGAGTTTCACCGCAAACATGGCAAAATCGCGAGTGTCACTGCAGTGCATCCTTCGGCTAGATTCGGATCCCTAGAGATCTCCGATGAAGGGGAGGTTTCTTCCTTCGCTGAAAAGCCTGTCTCGACTCAATGGGTAAATGGCGGGTTCTTCATTTTCAACAGAGGGATTTTTGAATACCTGCACGAAGATTCAATTCTTGAACGAGATCCGCTTGAAAGACTCGCCAATTCTGGAGAGTTGATGGCCTGGAAACACGACGATTTCTGGCATCCAATGGACACAATTCGTGATACTCAGTATTTAAATGACCTCTGGAAAAGTGGTGATGCTCCATGGAAAACTTGGTAGAGGAACTTAAGTCAGTTTATGCAGGGAAACGAATCCTTGTAACTGGTCACAACGGCTTTAAAGGCTCCTGGCTTGTGGGGCTTCTCAATATTTTCGGGGCAGAAGTTCATGGGGTCTCATTAGAGATTGATCAAAATTCTGCCTTTAAGGATTTTCATCGTGAAGGCATCCACGATTCAATGGTTCAAGATATCCGAGAATTTAGCCCGCTTAGCAAAATAGTGAAAATTGTTGACCCAGATCTTGTTTTCCATTTAGCAGCTCAAGCATTGGTCATGGATTCTTACGAAAAACCTCGAGAAACTTTTGAGATAAATGTTCAAGGGACGGCTAATCTCCTTGATTCGGTAATATCCACGAATTGCCAAGGCGTGGTTGTTGCGACGACTGATAAAGTCTATAGAAATGACAATTCCGGTAATGGATTCAAGGAGTCTGACGAACTCTGGGGGCATGATCCGTATTCCCTCAGTAAAACTGGTTCAGAACTCGTGGTTGCAGCCTGGCAAAATCTTCCATCTGCACAACAATTTGAATTCGTCACCGTCCGTGCAGGGAACGTATATGGTCCAGGTGATCGCGCTAATAATCGACTCTTACCTGACTTGATTCGGGGTATGAAAGAAGGAACTGAAGTACTAATCCGTAATCCCAATTCAATTAGGCCATGGCAATATGTACTTGACCCCTTGATTGGTTATCTCATGGTCGGAATGAAAATATTGAATAATGAGGAAGTCTCTAAATCCTATAATTTTGGTCCGCAACCATCTTCCTTTCTAAGTGTAGGAGAATTAGTTACAGAGTTCTGCTCATTCGCAGAAGTCAGAACTACTTTGAGTAACATCCAAGGAGATCTTGAAGCCGAGGTTTTGAAGCTTGATTCGGCACTTGCACACTCAGAACTGAATTGGGATTCATTTATTGGGATCAATGAAGGCCTAAGTTATGTAATCAATATTGAAGGTAGCAATCTTGGGCGAAAGACTGTCGAGAAACATATCCAAGAATATTTAACCCGACTCGCGCAAGCGCGTATTTAATATTTTCATAATCGAGGCATCGGCTCTATCCCCGCTATTCGATTGGGATTTACATCTAAATGAACAAACTTTGATTAAGGATTGAGGATCGATTTTATCGAGGTCTTCGGGGTGTCCTATTGTCATATTGGGCATTTCTATTAAATTTTTGTATTTTGCTGCAATTACATTCCCCATTGCTATATCTTCTACCTGCCAGTGCTTATATTGTTTAGCATTTCTGACTATATACTCAACAACATCTCGACTATAAACTCTGAAGCTTCCTTGTTGAAATTTTTTTCCTCCGCTGTTTTCAATGCGTCCTCCCGCAAACTGAACCCTACTCGAATCACATAAAGCTTTTGAGATTTGATCTAGGTTCAAATATGTACTCGTAATCGTTGTTACCAGGAAATCAAATTCATGATTCAGTGATTCACGAAAAGTTGCCATATTCTTAACTCCTTGGAGTAATAGGGAATCTGGCTGCTGAACTTCCCAAACTTCTCCGAATGTATCGTCTTCCTTCAATTCAATGTTGGGTTTGTAGCGATTAACCATAAGAATCTTCTTCAGGATTGCCTCCACAAATAAGCTTATATAAGCCACAATCTTCGATTGGCTCCATCTCAGAAAATAGAGTTTTTGATCTAAGGGTAAATACCTATTGGGTATACGTCTCCCAAACACATTCACAACCCGGATCTCTCCATTTTGCTGCATCCAAGTCGGGATTTGCCCATCTCGTAGAATCGAAAGCCAGGGTTCATAGGGTCCGTGTATGGCTGCGATTAGTATTTGAGGGGAATGAAACGCAGATTTTTTAGTCATTGATTCTCCTTCAACGTTAATGATTATTCTCTCATTTATCTTGTGATTTTTTCGAGGAGTGTGGAGTCAATTTGTTGATGATGTAACTAAGTTAAGTAAAGTAATTTGGTGACGAGAGATATCAATTGGTATCCAGCCCAATTCCCTCATACCGATTAAGATTTCTCTAAGATCTTTGTACGCGGCCCATTTTTCTCGAAATCGTTTGAAGCCAATGTGAAATAGAAATTCGGCTTGGAAAATGATTACATCAAAAGGTAATGGTTCTGTAGTAAATTTCTTGAGAATTTCTTTCTCTGCACCTTCGATGTTCATTTTCAACACTCTAGGTTGAGGTGTTGAGATCAGATTCTTTTCGGAGGCTACATCCCAAAGGGACCTAATCTCCAGTTTTTCTTTGCTGTAATCGCCCAATTTAAAAATATCAACAATTGAAATATTTTTTCCCGTATAGCTAAAAGTTCCGGGTTTATCCCAGAGACCATAATTTTCGATTCTGGCTGTTGTGCCATCAAATTGGTTCACCGAATCGATATAACACGAACGTTCAGGCTCAAATCCAACAAATTCGAATGCATGTTCAACCAATGCTAATTCAAAAGACGAATCATGGCCTAGCCCTACCCCCCAGATGGTTCCAGCGCTATTAACCAATTTTTGCGGAAACCAGTACCCAGAATATTGGTTGCCCAAAAACAACATTTCGCTTTTACTGTTACTTAAAAATTGAGCCGCAATAGCCTTCCTGAAAATTGAATTTTGTAATTCAAAAAGGACAATTTTGAACTTCCTGAGTATAAAATCCATGGTGGCAGTCTAATTGAGTCTTTGTATATTAACGAGAATCTAATTTTATTTCCCACTAATTTTGCGCTTTTTAGTTATAAGTTGATAACTAGGTGGTTGTAAAATTAGTCCAGGACTACCGTCCCTAGAGATGAAGTCAGATGGACCTCGACGATTCCAGTTTGGTTTTCGAACCTAGATGGATTAACCCATTCAATACGTATGTCTCCGAGCGACGAAAGTATCTCATCTTTAAACCAAGAATCAGCTAGCCGATTTTTATCAGAAATTACCAATTTCTCAATTTTCGCCGAAGGGGTGCCATCTTGAGATGGATGGTCAGAAGAGAGCCATTCAATAAAAAAGGGGAATTCTCGAGTACTGGAAATTTCTTGAACTCCTATTTGCTTCCACTTCAAGTCTGAGCCATCGGGCCGTGTGCGATGCCCTTCGATGGCTTCCCGTCCAAACTTAGTCTCAATTGGGGAAATATCCTCTGTGCTGAAGACCCAGGTGAACCAACCTCCGCCTTCATTCGCTTTCGCTAGCACTGCTTTGCCCCAAGGGGTTTGTTCGGTTGCAGGATGATCAAGTGGGCAAACAACTTCAATATATTGACCGTTTTTCAATGATGTTGTGAAGTTTCGCGTACCGAATCGTGGATGGATTCCCCCATCAACAAACGTGCTCCCAAGGCGCGACCCCAAACGCTGCACCGTATCGGCGATTTGATTATGAGTGGTGACATAGGAGATATGATCTAGGCGCATTGCTCAATTCTGCACCATAAACCAGCCTCTCATTACCAATCAGAATGGACGTACGCTTGGTTTCCACTCCAGATCTAAGCCTGGAATCATGCGAAGCAATTTTGAGTTACTTCCAACAATGTAAGGCATATCCGAGTTCCCAGGGAGGAAGCTCTCCCAGGGTGTTGAAAACCCTGCCGTCATGAGCATTTCATGTCCCGCTTCGGCAATCGATTTGCCTACGCCACTGCAAATATTTATTATTCCACCAATTTGTTCTAGATCTGCAATCTTTTCGATAACAGATGCAATCTTAGCTGATGAACCTGAATTAACCATTACAAAATGTTTTACGCCAAAGTAATTTGCCATTTTGCCTTCAAATTTTTTGACTTCCGCGCCCATTGTAAGATTTCCGGAATTTAATACCCGAAATACTTCCTTGATGTCCTGCTCGCGAAGACCACTCGAGGCTAAGGGTATTTTCAACTTTAATCATTTCTACAGATAATCATGCAAACTTACAGAATTGTATGGTAAATCCACTCTGCCTTCAATCAAATCTTCTACAATTTGCAAGTTTTTGGGGTTTCTTGGTAATCCTAAATTAGAGAATTTCCGAAGCGTGACAAAATCATTATAGTCAATCATCATTCCTTGAGCATAGGGTTCGAACTCAACACAAAGGGGAGAAGACTCTTGGGTGTCTGATTGTTCTAATGCGGTAAACAGAAATTCTTCCACACTATCAAATCCTCGCTGCTCTAAAATTCTTGTAAATTTTTGTGGCTGAAATAGCATGTGGTGTGTAATAAATGTGTGTCTTGGATTAGCAGAGAATTGAAATAGGTTTTCCAATAACTTGTAATAAGGGGGGTGAAATTCTAACGAGGGCATTAAGATTTGTTGCCCGTTGCTGTTTAGCCAATGAGCTCTCTTGATTAGAATCGTGTCGGAGTTGATCAGAAGTACTCCTTTACTTGTTGATTCTGAAATATATTTTGTTGCTAGGAATTGCTGGAGGACCCAGCCATATCTATGTGGAAATTTCTTTTTTATTTCACTTCGTACTTTCATAGGGAGAATTTGGTCTTCATTAAGCACTCTAATTGGAGTTTTGCCACCCAAGTTGCGTACTGCCGAGATGCAAGATTCACGATCTTGTTGAGGGCAGATGATTGTTATTTGAGTGATCGGGTTCATTGAATTTTTAAGAACTGACCTTAATGTAAAAGGAAGAATCGAAATATCTTTTCCCGCCGCCACTGATAAGACTTCAATGTTTGGGAATCCGACACCGTTCTTTGATATGGAATTTCCGTATTTAAGTGCCCTCACCCGCCGTAAGAAATTGGATCTCTCGATTTTTCCGTCAGAAAAACCCTTCTTTTTAGGAAATAGTTTTGGGGCTAGGACTAGCCAATGCCATTGCCGGAAACTACGATCGGTTCTAGAAAATTCATCGATATAGGTGTTTCGTGTAAACAATTTGTTTTACCTCTATCGTCCAATGGAAAACTGGGCCCAAAGGTTCTTGGGATTTTTTCCCTTATTGAAACCTGCTATAGCATTTGCGACATGAAGCGAACCTTGACTCATAAGACTATCACTTTAGGCCGCATGCTCAAGAAACACCTGGGTTCACTTCCTTCATATATATATGTGTGGTTCAGCGAGCGGAGTATTCCAAGACACAACCCTCCCCCAGAGAGTTTTCTTAATTTTTATGCGAACAGGTATTCTCAAGTTGGTCAAGATGGAATTATCGAGGAGCTTTTTAAGCGCTTGAACATTTCCCAAGGCACATTCTGTGAATTTGGAGCCTGGGATGGCTATCATTTGTCAAATGCCAGGAAGTTGGTGGAGGAGGAGTGGACGGGGGTTTTCATCGAAGGGGACGCTCTTCGTTTCGAATCTCTAATTCGGAACTATCCGTCATCGCAAATAGTCAAAATTAATGCATGGGTGGGCTATCAGAGTTCCAGCAAAAGTAGTGGAACTGTTTTAGAGAAATTGCTTCTCCAGTGGGTTTCCCCGGATTTTATTGAGAATCTTGATTTATTAATAATTGATGTTGATGGGCTAGATTTAGAAATTGCACTATCTTCAAATGTCCGGCCGAAAATCATGCTGCTTGAAGGTGGCTCCTCTTTCGTGCCAACAATAAATGCCCCTTTCGATCTTGCTAAAAATAATTTTCAACACCCTCTTGATTTCATTATAAGCGAAATGCAGCAGACTGGGTATGTACCCGTTTGTTTTCATCAAGATTTATTCTTGGTTCGTGAAGATCTGGCTAACCGTGTTTTGCAAGGAATACAAATAAAAACCTCAAAAGAGCTATTCATCGAGAGCTTCCACTTCTTACCGAGGCGCGAAAGACGCTATCAAATGTTGAAAAGGTTAGAATCCACTGAACTTAGAAATTTTGAACTTAAGATGGTTGGAAGTTTTCACCCAAACCCAATACACAATCTATGAAAATTTCGGATTGAGATTGATTGGTAGTTTTAATGCCCAACTTTCGATTTATTGGCATCGGCACATTAACTTATTTGCTCTTTTTACAATTTTGGGTTCGCACCATACCTAACTAGTTTTTTGGATTTTGCTTGGCGTCGCCATTTATAGAGATTGGGCGGACTTACAAGCAAGCGGATCCGATGGGCTCTTAAGCTTTGGCAAGCTGGCACATAAGTGCTTCGCAGGTCACCAATGGAGCTGCATTACGTGCCAAGTTTTCGCGGGCTTCCATGATGGCATTGACTTTAAGAATTGTTGAGTGCGATGGGTGAGACGCGGCGTAGCTTTCGATCTGTTCGCGCATATCGGTGTTGATCATAGATTCGGTATTTCCTGATTGCACCATCATGACATCGCGGTAGAAGGTGGCGATATCAAGGAGTGCGCCATCAATAGAGTCACGAACCATACGGGTAGAACGTGACTTCTGTTCATTCTCAAGTTCTTTAACTGCCTTGGCTCCGCCATTTGCCATGCCGCGGCCCGTTGCACCTTTTCCGTAGGCTTCTTGGAGTTTTTCAATTTCTCTTTCGTCGCGTTGATCCGATGATGAGTTGGCTTCTTGGGTTGCAAGGTCGACAAGAGTTTGTGCGGCTTGGAAAGCTGCTGCGAGTGAACCGAGTTGTAGAGGCAGCTGCATGATGAGCTTGCGGTTGCTTCGAACTGATTCGTTTGTTGCTAAATATTTTGCGCGACCGATATGGCCTTGGCTTACGCGTGCGGTGAAGTCGGCCATGCCGGGCGTGATGTTGTCGCGGTTTATGAGGAATTGTGTGACTGCTTGAAGTGAAGGTGTGCGCAGTTGTAGATGGCGACAACGTGAGCGGATAGTTGGTAATACATCGTGAAGAGTTGGTGCGCAGAGCAACCAGACAGTTCTTGTGCCGGGTTCTTCGATTGCTTTAAGGAGTGCGTTTGCTGCAGATTCAGTAAGTCTGTCGGCATCTTCCATGACAACAACCCGCCAGCCGCCCATGGATGGTGCCCATGCAACTCTTGTTAATAGTTCGCGCACCTCTTCCACCTTGATGGAGAGGCCTTCTGTTTTGATGATTTCAACATCGGGGTGGCCGTGAGTTTTAGCTGCGTTGCAATCAGAGCATGTGTTGCAACCATTGTTCTTGCAGATAAGAGCTTGAGCGAATGCGACTGCAGCAGATGAGCGGCCTGATCCTGGGGGTCCGGTGAAGACCCAGGCGTGGGTCATCTCTTGTGATTCCTTGCCTGTGCGAGATGCGGCTACTGCTTTTGTGAGGATTTCGATGATGTGTTCTTGACCGACGAGGTCATCGAAGACCGAGTACATTTATTCGAGCTTCCAGAATTCATGCGTAATGCCACTCTCGATAACTCCAAGATCAAAGTCAACCATTGCCTTAACCATGACATCAAAAGTTGTTGTCGGTGCCCAGCCAAGAATTTGATTGGCTTTAGTAGCGTCGCCAACGACAGATATGACATCTGCTGGTCGGGATAGCGAGGAATCTATTAGTAAATATTTTTCCCACTCTGTAATTCCCACCGAGGCAAATGCTGTCCTTACAAATTCTTTGAGGGTGTGTGATTTTCCTGTAGCTAAAATGAAATCATCTGGGGAATTGTGATTAAGTATCGAAATCATTCCATCTACATAATCTGGAGCCCAACCCCAGTCTCGCGAGATATCTAAATTGCCCAAGGTAAGTGAATCAGCTTTCCCTCGGGCAATCTTTGCAACACCATTGGTAATTTTCCTGGTCACAAATTTAAGATCACGTAAGGGTGACTCGTGGTTGAAGAGAATTCCAGTTGAGGCAAATTGTCCGAATGATTCACGGTAATTCACTACCAGGTGGTGCGCCGCTACCTTGCTCACGCCGTATGGGGAACGAGGATGTAGCAGTGTTTTTTCAGTCTGTGGGTAGCTCTTAGGGAGCCCAAACATTTCACTGCTTGATGCGTGATAGAAACGTGTGGAATGCATCTTTAGCTCATTAAGGGCATTAAGCCAGTTGAGCGTGTGAAAGATATTCGTTTGAAGAGTATTTTCTGAATCACTCCATGAATTAGCTACTGAGCTCTTTGCGCTGAGGTGAAAAATCTGATCTGGTTGGACTCTTTCCAAAAAATCTCTTACTGGCTTTAGCGTTGACGAATCTAGGGTTTCAGCCTGGATCTGTAGGTTGTAGTTTTCCAGGAATTTTTTTTGGTCAGCATTTCTGACAATTCCAACAATCTGGTGTCCAGCTTTTGCAAGCTTAAGTCCAAGAATTAATCCGTCTTGGCCAGCTGCGCCCGTTATAACAATTCTCTTTGACTCAGACATTTACTTCTTGATTCTCTTGGTGACTGCGTTGGTGGCGGTGCGGATTGGCTTGAGGAATTTATTCTGTTGTGGGCCTTGGGCATTGCGCTTGAGGGCTGGAAGTTCGGCGACGCGGGCGATGATTTGGGTGTGGATCTCTTCGACAGATTGTGTGCCATCGACGACGAAGTAGCGTTCTGGATCCATCATGGCGATTTGTAGAAACTCTTGGCGAACGCGTTCGTGGAATTCGGTGGGTTCTGCTTCGAGGCGATCGCGTGATTGCAGACGAGATAAACCGATCTCTGCGGGAACATCGATAAGGATTGTGAGAGTTGGGTAGAGGGATTCTGTGGCCCATCGTGAGATGCGTGCGACTTCGGATGGATTGAGTACGCGACCTGCGCCTTGGTAGGCAGCAGATGAATCGAAGTAGCGGTCGGTGATGACAACATCTCCGGCATCAAGGCCTGGACGAATAACAGAGAAGACATGGTGTGCGCGATCTGCTGCATAGAGAAGTGCTTCAGCGCGTGGTGATATCTGACCAGTTTCATGTCCCAAAAGAATCTTGCGTAAATCTTTTCCGAGGTCGGTACCGCCGGGTTCGCGAGAGAGGATGACGCTCTCGCCTTCTTGTTCCATCCATTTCTGTAGTAGTTGTGATTGTGTTGATTTGCCGGTGCCTTCGCCGCCTTCAAATGCGATGAAGATTCCTTTAGTGGGAGCTCCGGTGATGTTGCCGAGTTCGCCTTGAAGGGCGGCGAGGATGTCAGACCAGAGAGAAACATTGGGGCGATCTTTCATCTGGTGATAAGAAATTGAACCGATAAGAACTGCGATGATGCCGGCAATCAGGATGGTCGCTTGTGCGCCGTTGTAGTTGAGGGCGATGTTCTGGAATTTATAGCTGTGCACGCCGATGGTGGCGGCGATGATTGGTGCGATGGCAAGGACTGCCACCAAGGTAATGCGAATCAGTGATTGCACGAAGGCGAAGGTGCGGCCGCGGATTTCGTCGTGGACTTCCATGCCGAGCATGGTGAAGCCAGTGACCCAGGTGATGCCGCTGAAGGCACCGAGGATGGCGACGATAAAGATAGAGAGTGTGAGGTTGGAGATTGCTGCAAGGAGAACAAGGAAGATACCTGCTGTTGAAAGAGATGCACCAAATAAACGGCGGCGTGAAAATTGTGCAAATATCTTGGGGCCATATGCGATTCCGATGGCAAGGCCGGTAAAGACTGAACCGAAGAGAACGCCGTATGCAGCATCGCCGCCGCCGAGATCGCCGACGAATGTGCGGGCAAGGCCGATAACTGCGCCTGCTGCTGAGAATGCGCCGACCATTCCGATGATGAGGCCGCGAATGATTTTAGATTGTGAAACTGATTTCCATCCTTGGATTAAAGATTGGCCAACGTTCTCGTTTTCAAGTTTCTTTGAGGCTGCGCCTTTTGGAATCTCTTTCAGTCCGCGGATTGTCCAGGCGGCGAATAAGAATGATGCGGCGTTGATGTACAACGCGATATCGACAGAGTTACTTGGTAGAAAAGAGCTGATGGCGGCGATTCCGCTAGATAAAAGTGTGAGCAATGAGAACAAGATTGCGGCGATTGGCGCTGTGCCATATGCAGCTAAGAGTGAGACTTGATTTGCGTTTTCGAGTTTGTCGCGCGGGACAAGGTTGGGAACTGATGCTTCCTTTGCTGGCGACCAGAAAAGCGTGAGGCATTCGACCAAGATCATTGCGGTGTAGAGCCAGAAGTATGTGTGAACGATTGGGATAGAGATGTATAACGCGGCGCGCATGATGTCGACGCCGACCATCAGGCGACGGCGATCGAAGCGATCGGCGATTACGCCTGCGATGGGGCCGAGAAATACTGCCGGCAAAAGGCGAGCGATAAAGACGCCAGCGATTGCGAAGTTTGCAGTTGCATAGGAGCCGCCGGAGAGTTGTTGGGCGAGCGCCGTTGTTGCCAAGAGGCCGAGCCAATCGCCCAAAGATGAGAAGAGCATCGAGTTCCAGAGCTTGCGAAAGGCGGGGATGGCTAAGACGCTGCGGGTTGCGTCGGGGGCCGGCGCAGCAGGTGTTGGGAGGCCCTTTGACATGGTGTGAAGTCTATCGGGCGCAGGTGTCGGGGCTAGAAAGGGCTAAAAGAGGCTTTTAACGCTCTCTTCGAGGGAGTACTTGGATGTAAAGCCCATCGCGGTTTTGGCGAGGTTGATATCGGCGCAGAGGAAAGCTGGGTCGCCGGCGCGACGATCGGTTTCGATGATTTGGGTGTCGGTTTTATGTGTTGCTTCGAGAACAAGTTTGATGATCTCGCGCACTGATGCGCCGCGGCCAGTACCGATATTCATTGCAGGTGGAAGTTGAGTTGTGGCATCTGCTGCCGCTAAATGTGCGCGAGCGATATCGCGGACATCTACATAGTCGCGGATACATGTGCCATCGGGCGTTGGGTAATCGGTGCCGAAGATTGTTGGCGCTTCACCCTTATTGAGTTTGCCCAAGACGATAGGTACAAGGTTTTCCACTGAGTTATCGAGAAGTTCTGGGGCTGCGGTGCCGACTACGTTGAAGAAGCGAAGAGATGTGCCGTGGTTACCGGGCTTATTGATAAATGCGGTGACTGCGGATTCTGCTTGAT
>Ga0209188_1000903_pt1 | contig 25986 bp, 17 predicted proteins | sample C_130625_EF_Meta_FD_187307 | JGI IMG/M metagenome (GOLD analysis project Ga0209188, IMG submission 187307) | Freshwater microbial communities from Lake Croche, Canada to study carbon cycling - C_130625_EF_MetaG (SPAdes) (version 2) | ecosystem: Environmental > Aquatic > Freshwater > Lake... | reverse complement strand
CCCTCCCCAATCCCATTCCCATTCCCCCTCCTCCAATGTCGTCGTCACCCCCTCCCTCCACTCAAGATTCAACAGGCATGGGTTGGCCGCCTATGCGCCATTTTTATGTCTGTATTTGGGTCCTCGTCCAATTCGTGATCCTCTACATTCTTGTCGCCGTCCTTATGATCCTTGTCGACCTTGAAAATAACTGGGGCAGCTATCGATGCGATCCCTTTTTTGTTGTTACCTATTCGATGATGAATCCGACCCAAGGAAAGATCAACGACGATTATTGTAAACGAAATCAACATATTTCGATCATGGGGGAAGTTCTCCAGCCCCTGCAGGACATCATTGGCAACTTGACCCAGCTAGGAGCGATGAACGCCGCCAATATCAACAATATGCGTATTTCGCACGGAGATACCCGAGAATTTATGTTTGCTGGCCTCGGTCAATTCGCGGAGATATTCATGAATATGTTCGTCGTCTTCCAAAAGAAATCGCTCAAAGTATCCAACATGTTTGCAAGGTTGGTGGGAGCCATCGCCGCAGCTCTCAATACGGCGGCTTCTATCGGTTTGGGAGCGTCCAGTCTCATGAACAGTCCTATCGGAGGATTCATGAACTTTTTTACAGGGGGCGGAGTAAAATAAAACGTGAAAAAAGAAAAAGAAAAAACAATTTTTTGTATCGGTCGATACAGAGGATGGCCTTCGACTCTTTTTTGGCGATTCCCATTTTGATTGCTGTATTCGCTTCTCTTGTATTCCTGTATGAATATTTAGTCACTCCAAATCCCGATCGAGCCTCGGAAAAAATAAAACGCCCCTATGGATTTCTCCCTCTCGAATTGGCGGATCCTACTTTTGAAGACCGATTCACCAAATCCATTTTGATTTCTGTGTTTGCGGTCCTGGCCTATTTGATGACATACATTTATTTGTTCGCATTGTCGATGCGAGCTTACTATGATGCCAACTGGGACGACGAAAACGTTCGATGTCATCCCCTCGTCATACCATTTGCAGGAATTCTCAAAACGCCCCCACCAGGTATGTCAAGCTCCGAATTCGCCACCAGTAATTTTAATACATGCTCGCAAGACTACATCAAAATTATGTCGAAGGAATCAACCGCTGCTTTGTATGACTTGACCAGTGGATTGACCTTGCTGTTTGAGGAGGTCGCCGAGGCCATCAATTACATTGAAATTGCTTTGTATCGGCTCATTCAAGCCATAGAGGAAATTATGGCCGCCTTATGGAATCGCTTCATGAATGTTCTCGTGCCTCTCCAAATCCTCCTCATCAAAGTGTATGATATTTTCAAACGTCTGGAGGCATCGCTCATTGTCCTCATGTATTCGATGATATCTCTCTTTGATTTTGTTGTAAGTGCGTTTTCCACCATGGTGAATGCCTCGATCGGATATTTATTGATGATGTTGTCGCTCATTCTCAGTTTGATTGCATTGAGCTTTATATTTCCCTTTTTGATTCCAGTAACACTATCCTTAATTATTATTTTCACGTCCATATCCCTACCTTTAGGGCTCATTGTGGATTTTCTTGTTGAATATCTTCATATACCACAGACGGAAATTCCTACTTCCCACCCTTTGGTCAGTCTTATGCGGGGTCTCAAAAGGATCGGTAAAAAGTTTCAATGGTAAGTTTCCGATTCATCGTGAAATAAATAATTTCCAAATCCTAAATTTAATTTCCTTTGCGTTCTTGCAAAAAAATCAACAAAAACAAAAAAGAAATAAATCTTTTTTTTTTAAAAAAATATTTTTTGTGGAAAAAAAACTTTGAAACATTTGAACATTTCGATTGGTTTTGTTTTGTAAAACAAAATGGCTGTCAATACAAAATGGTTAGGCATTTTGCTTTTCTTTGTGATTGTTGCCTGTTTGATGCAACCCAGTTTCCAGATGTTTGAAGGTTTTCAAGATGGCAGTGGTGGATTCAATGCAGGTTCTATGATGGAAGGTTTCCAAGATGGCAGTGGTGGATTCAATGCAGGTTCTATGATGGAAAGTTTTCAAGATGGTAGTGGTGGATTCAATGCGGGTTCTATGATGGAAAGTTTTCAAGATGGTAGTGGTGGGTTTACCATGACAGAAGGATTTGCCGACGGAAGTCAAAATCCAGTTCCTGCCGTAATCGCAAGTGCCCAACAGAAAAAAGCGGCATTGACGGGAAAAGAAGGTTTTTCCAATATGGGAAATCTGTTTAGTCCTCAATTTGAAAATGCGAAACATAAGGGGGCAAGCGCAGAGGCATGGGCAAACAAACCGTATCAAGGTCCCACAGGGGAAATGGTGTATCCTGACAGCGATCTTTTTTTCTTTGCCAAAACTAACTCTAGCCCCGAATGCTGTCTCTATTCTAGCTACAGCGACTCGGGAGGCTGCAAATGTTTGTCTGCCCAGCAATGGCAATATATTTCGGATCGCGGAGGAAATAATATGCCACCAAGTGAATATTGATTAGGGGTCCTGTTTAAACAAAAATGACTAAACAAACATCGACAGATACATGTTTCCTGCGGCGTTTCCATCGTTCGCGCGTTTTAGGAAGACGTCAGCCAAATCCTTTTCTACGCAAAATCCAGGAAATTGCACACGCATTTGCGCTAATTTTTCCCCAAACAATCTTGCGTCGGGATGCATGAGACGAAACAAATTCAGTTTTGAATAGATAATCTCCAAACACCGTTTTAAATTGCGGACGCCCTGCTCCTTTTCGCAGTACTGATCAATGATATAGCGTATGGCCTCGTCTGTAATCGTCACGTCGTCAGATCCAAACTTAAGTTGCGACTGAATTTTCGGGATGAGAAAGTCTCGAGCGATGGTGACCTTTTGGACCGACTCGTAGCCTTTCGTATGAATGCGGTACATGCGGTCTTTGAGAATGGGGTTGATTTTGCTCTCATCGTTGTAGCTAAAAATAAAAAGACACTGACTCAAGTCGAAGTCGATCTCGGAGAAATATTTGTCGTGAAACTGGCTGTTCTGCGTTGTATCTGTCAAATGCGTAAGAATACCGACAATCTCTTCTCCCTTGGGGGTCTCCGACACTTTATCGAGCTCATCAAAGTAAATGACGGGATTCATTGTTTTGGATTCCATCAATGTTTGGACGATTTTGCCCCACATGCTTCCTTCGTAGGTATAGGAATGACCCTCTAAAAAGCTGCTGTCGGAGGCACCCCCGAGAGCGATAAAAGCGAACGGACGACCGAGAATTTTGCTGATGCCTTCCTTCACAAGAGACGTTTTGCCTGTGCCAGGAGGACCATGAATGGCAATGGCTGTTCCCATGGCTTGGGGATTGGTGACCAAAGTCCCCAACATTTGCAGAACTTGCATTTTGGCATCGTCCATACCGTATACAGCCGCGTCAAGGGCGCTCATCGCCGAAGTCATAAACTGTTGGCACTTTTGAAATCCGTGGTCAATCGTAATCGGAAGCTGCGTAAACTTGCCAAACGGAAGCTGATTGAATCCATCTACCCAATGCTTAAGTTTGGTATATTCTCCCGACCCTGGTTCCGCATAGCGCAAAGCCGTAATTTTCTTCAATGCGATGGATTTTAGGAAAGGGTTGATGCTGGTGGACTGAAGAAGGGCAATGCGGTAAGGCAGGGTAATACGAGACACTTGATTGACTTCTTCCAAACTGCCCAAGAGTTTGGTCTGCTCTTCGATCGTCATCTTTTCAAAAACAGCGTAATCGCTCATACTGCCCTTATCACGCAATAGGGAGCTGAAACGTCTAATATTTTGACGTCGTTGGATTTTCAGCTGTTTGCGTAGACGCTCGGATTCTAGAGCTTCTTCGGTTGATTTGCTTTCCTTCTCCGTTTCCCTTTCCGACTTTGGTTCTTCGCCAAGTTTGGTTTCGCACATCTTCAATGATTTCTGAATAAAGGGCTGTCGAGGATATTCGGCTGCTAATTCTTGCAGGAAAGATTGGATTTTTTTCACGAAAAAGGAGTCCGATGGGTCTGAGTTTTCCTTTGTTTCTTCGGTCACTTCTGCTTCTTCTCCATCCTCTACGTCTTCATAGTCGTCGTCGTCGTCGTCGTCATCGTCGTCGTCTTCGCACTCTTCATCATAGTCTCCGTCCTCATCATCCTCATCATCCTCATCATCCTCGTCATCCTCGTCATCTTCAACATCCTCGTCATCCTCGTCATCTTCAACATCCTCGTCATCGCACCCATCGAGCACCTTCCTTTTCGAAGGCAGCATCATTTGCTGCAAGATTCTTTGGATATTTGTATTGCAGCATTCCCGATCTCTTTTCACAAGTTTTGTTCCATTGAGGGGAGCGATTGTAAAAATAATATTGTATTTGGTTTTCGTTTGTTTCGAATCTCCATCGGCAGAAAGAGGGGGAGCGATGGGAGCGATGGAAACTTCTTTGGGACCATCGGGAGCTGGGATCGGTGATTGATAATCACTCTCGCTTTCGTCTTCCGAGCTTTCACCCGTTTCGTCTTTGCCTTCACAATCTTCTTCGTCTGCAGGCGGTGGTTTGTCATTATGCATACCTCGAGTAAGCCTTTTACGTGCTCCCTCTGAGAGATCAAAACTGTTTGACCGAGCGTGAACTCTGTCGGATTTTGACGACGGGGTGGTTGAAGAATTGGGCGGATCTTTGGACAAGGCGTTTGCTCCACGAGACCGTAAGTTGTATATGTTATGCATATGTGTTGAGATGATAAATTGTGCCGAAAAGAATTATTCTGAATAAGAGTAAACTTCCAACAAAGCGTTTATTTTCTTTTTTAATCCCTTTTCTTTCTTCTTGTTCTTGTTCTTGTTCTTGTTCTTCTTCTTCTTTTCCTTGAAAAACATATTCTTTCAGTCGGTGGGGAAACGAACTGAAAATTTATTCATACGTAAGGGATCGAAGAATATTCGTCAACAGAAGAGTCGACTTGAAACAAAGGGAATCCTCCACTCCATATGTAATAAAAACATGTTTATTGTTTTGTATCACCATTCCACTACCAAACTCAATATGAACCTTATCATTAATGCAGTCAAATGGTAATCCAACCCCTATGACACGGAAAGGAAGGGCATCTTCAAACACATAAAAGAAATTTTTTCTTGTGATGGGACTGAAGGAAGAACTATTACGAACATGCGCCATAGATAAATAGTACGATTTATTGGGATATTTGGCATTTACGATACCTTCGGTATCACGAAAAAGCTTGGGAGGGGCTCCTCCCCCCACTGTGTCAAGAGAATAAAAAGGTTGACCCAGGGAATATATATTTAAGGTCTCTGTCGCCGCTACCTTGGTGCAGTTTCCCGTGTAAATATCACACCGTAAAATGATATGTTTGGGGTAAATGCAGTAAATGAAATACAAAACGCCATTATCGTCAATCGGCATCCAATTTTTATCAATGGTTTGTGTACTGCCCGACCATGTAAGTTCAATCACGTTTTGAGGAGCCGACAACATAAATATGCTCGGTTTAACGGTAGACAAGCAGGATCCGTCCTTACTTCGACCAAAGTAATGGCTATATACCCAATCTTGGTTTTGGTAAGTAAATAGACGACCGTCCTCAAATCCTTTGGGCTGGAGCGTTCGCTGATGCTCTTTGCAGACATCGTTCTTGCCGAAAGCTCCCACAATCCGATAATTGCTGGGATCGGAAAGCGGGAACAAAAGAAGACTGTTGGTGGATTTGACTTCCGTCAAGATTTGTTTTGTCTTGGCATTGATAGCTTCTTTATTGAGGGGGCGAACCAGATGACTCAAGTAGGATTTCAAAGAGTATTCCTCCGTTTGCATTCGCACTAAACAGTACAATTCCCCATCTGAAAAATAATTAATGCTGGGATTGTAGCATATGAGATATTGTCCGTTATTGATAAACGGACCGATATCGATTCGTTGGGTATCCATGATTTTCAATTTGTGAGTAGAGCGAGTGGAAAATTGCTCAATCGTGCTCGATTGATGCATGGCCAAAGAAAATAAAGCGATCATGGTGAAAAACGATATCATGATCAAGATCACCTGAAAAGGTTTTGATTTCATCATGGTTGGAGGGGGGGGGAAGCGGTGCAGGGAAGTGGTGCAGGGACTGGTGAAGGCCACGTTGGCGGTCTTTCAAAAATACCTCCCAAAAATATGATGTCAAAATACCGTTGAGATGGTGACAAGAAAAAGATATAGACATAAAAAAATAGATATCCACGTTTTGGTAGGAAAGAAGCGAAAGGACCAGAGATTTGCATCAAAAATGGATTTAAAGAGATTACCCAAACATTATTAGCTTTTTTTTTAATCCGATAAAAGTTGGAACAAGAAATTAGGAAAAAACCACAATTTGAAAGCAGATCATCTCCTTTTGAAAACATTTTAGGTCTTAGGCACCCACCCTACCCCCCCGTCCCCTCCTCTCCCCTCCCATTGATCAAAATGAGCGTTTCTAAAATAATCGGTATTCAATTCAGTATTCTTACAGCCGAGGAAATCCGTAGTTCCGCTGTATGTGAAGTGGTGTCTCGCGAAACCTTTACCAATGGCAAGCCTGTTCCTGGAGGGCTTTTCGATTTACGCATGGGAAGTATTGACACCGATTTGGTCTGCTCCACCTGCTATCTCGACAATTTGCGATGCCCAGGTCATTTTGGGGTAATTAATTTGGCGCGTCCTGTCGTGTCGATCAACTTCCTCGGCACCATCATCAAGCTCCTAAAATGTGTGTGCTTTAAGTGTAGCAAAATCCTCATCAGCAAGGTCAGACATCGTGATCTATTGATGATGACCAGCGAGCAGCGCTGGAAAAGCATTTGCCAATTATCGGCCAAGATCAAACGATGTGGAGAAGAAACCGACGATGGATGTGGCATGCGCCTACCCAAACTTCGCAAAGAGGAACTCTCTACCATTATTGGGGAATGGCGCAATGACGCGGGAGAAAATATCAGTATTTTGCTCACCCCCGAAATCATTCTTCGCATTTTTCAGCGCATTTCCGACGAAGATATCATGTTCATGGGATTTCATCCACTCTTTTCGCGCCCCGAAGCCATGATCTGCCAAGCGCTTGCTGTCCCCCCACCTAGCATGCGACCTTCGGTCAAGCATGATGCCCAACAGCGCTCCGAGGACGATCTCACTCACATTTTGGTGAATATTATCAAGACGAATCAAACACTGAAGGAAAAGATCGCTAACCAGTCAACTGTTGCCGATGAATGGTGGAAATTGCTGCAATATCATGTGGCTTCATTGACCGACAATCGTTTTCCCAATGGCGCTAGCGTTGTACAACGTTCAGGACGCCCCTTGAAATGTATTAAGGACCGCCTCAACGGAAAAGGTGGACGTATACGAGGAAATTTGATGGCCAAGCGGGTCGACTTTAGTGCTCGATCCGTCATCACGGCAGATCCCAACATTTCGGTGCGTTCGTTGGGAGTCCCTTTGCGTGTCGCCAAAAATATGACCAAACCTGTCATCGTGAACAATCGCAACAAAGACTTTTTGACGATGCTGGTACGGAATGGAGCAGACACATATCCAGGAGCCAAAATTCTTGAGAGGAAACTCACTGTGGAAGAAGTGTCATCGGCCAATGCCAACCCTCTTTTTTTACGTAACGATGGCCTTCGCCGAGGAATGAAAGCCGTCACATTACGATATCGCAGCGATCGACAAAATATCGTTTTGCAAAACGGAGATATTGTACATCGGCATTTGCTGAACGGGGACATTGTTCTCTTCAATCGTCAACCCTCACTGCACAAGATGAGTATGGAAGGGCATGAAGTACATGTTTTGCCGAAGGGAGAAACGTTTCGTCTAAATGTTTCGGTGACAAAGCCCTACAATGCCGATTTTGATGGAGACGAGATGAATTTGCATATGCCCCAAGACGCAGAATCTGAGGCCGAGCTGCGAAATTTGGCGGCAGTACCGTTCCAGATTGTGAGTCCCGCCAACAACTCGCCCATCATTGGAATATTCCAAGATTCCATGTTGGGAGCTTATCAAATTACGAGGAAAAACGTGACGTTCAGCCCGAGAGAAGCGATGGGGTTGCTGGCCAAATCCCCTCATGTGAATGTCGACGAATTGTTGCGTTGTTTCCAAATGGCTGCTGGAGGCGTAGGGGCTGGTGGCAAACGCCTACCGAAACGTGAACAACTAGCCAATGCAAGTGTGGCCATTGTGCGAGGGGACGACCAGGACGACTTTGATGACGAAATAGCGATGCAAACAGATGAAGCGAAGGAGAAAAAAGAAGGCGAGACAGGGGCAGAGGCAGCAGAAGCTCGCAAATTTTTGCAGCATCGTCGCAAATATCATCCTCCCGTCCCCCGCGGCCGCATCTCGTCCTTTGAAATTCTTAGTCAAATTTTCCCTCCCATCACACTCAAGCACAAAGTCTTTTATCGCATCGCTCGCCCTAAAGGGTCGGCATTGACGAGTGGTTCCTTGCAGAACGAGGACGAAGATGACGATATTTTTGAGATTCGCAACGGCCAATTCCTTCGCGGCCAAATTGACAAGAGCGTTTTGGGATCGAAGACCAAAGGAGCCATTCATCGCATATGCAACGATTATGGCAATTTTGCTGCCGCCGATTTCATCGACAACCTACAAAACATTGTTACCGAGTATCTCAAGATGACCGCATTTAGTGTGGGTGTCAGTGACTTGATCATGTCCAACAACATAGCGACCCGCCGTAACATTCAGGACACGCTTCGTATGCGGTGTTTGGAGATTGATGATATGATTGATCAACTCCAGTTGAACGTGTTTGACAACAAGAGTGCTCGGTCCAACAGGGACGAGTTTGAAGCCCGTGTGAATAATGTGTTGAGCAAAGCGAGCAATGAGACGCAAAAAGTGGGGTTGGGTGCTCTCAGCCCAAACAATCGTTTTCGCGCGATGGTCAATGCGGGGTCCAAAGGGTCTGAACTGAACATTTCGCAGATGATTATCGGAGTTGGTCAACAGACTATTGATGGCAAACGCATTCCATATGGATTTGACCACCGCGTACTGCCGCATTTCCAAAAATACGATGATGCAGCTGCTGCTCGGGGCTTTATTTTCAACTCGTACATTGCTGGACTGGAACCTGTCGAAATGTTTTTCCATGCTATGGCAGGGCGCGTAGGCCTCATTGATACGGCGGTCAAAACGTCCACTACGGGCTACATTCAGCGTCGTTTAATCAAGGGTTTGGAGGATCTGATGGTAGGGTACGATATGACCTTGCGCACGAGCAAGAACAAAATTGTCAGTTTTCAATACGGAGATGATGGGATCGATTCTGTCAAGGTGGAAGCGCAGCATTTGCCTCTCGTGACCATGAGCTTGCAGGAGGTGTATGCCCATTTCAACATCCCGCAAGAAATGGTGGATCAGTTTTTGACGATGAATTTGGTGTTTGATGAGACGACCATGACAGCGTTTCATCGCGAAGAGGAAAAATTGCGCGTGAAAATGAAGGAATACACGACTTGGATGCTGGAACAGCGAAAACGGATTGTGGAAAGGGTCTTTCGATTCAAGAATGAGAGCACGGTCAGTGTTCCTGTCGCGTTTCAGCATATCATCAGCAACATTCGTGGGCAAATGAATATTCATGGCAAATCGGTGGTGGATATTACGCCCCTGGCTGCATGGGAACTAATCGAAGCAAATTATGAGCGACTGCGTACATTGTCTATGGCCCCACCTACAGAACTGTTCCGCGTGCTCTACTTCTTTTATCTCTCACCCAAAGAACTACTTTACATCAAACGTGTCAATCGGGCCTGCTTGCTCCTGATACTTGAAACTGTCAATCTTCATTACAAAAGAGCCATTGTCGCTCCTGGGGAAATGGTGGGGATGATCGCGGCCCAGAGTATTGGAGAACCGACCACCCAGATGACCCTGAATACGTTTCACCATACAGGTGTGTCCTCCAAGAGCAACGTCACCCGAGGAGTACCACGCGTGGAAGAGATTTTGTCGTTGACAGCCGAACCCAAGAATGCTTCCATGACCATCTATCTCAAACCCGAGGATGAGCAGGATCGTGTCAAGGCGCAGAGCAAAATGCATATGCTTGAATTTACACCTTTGAAAGAGGTTGTGGCTGCGGCAGAAATTTGTTTTGACCCCGACAATTTAAAGACGATGATTGAAGAGGACGAAATTTTGATGACGCAATTTCGCGAATTCGAAAAGTTGATGTATTTGGCCTCTGTGAAAGACGAGGAAGACTTTCAAAAGGTTTTGAATGGAGATGGAATCGAGGGGGGAGCAGGAGGAGCGGGAGGAGCAGGAGGAGCAGAAACGGGAGGCATGACGGAAGCAGCTTCTGAGATTGTACCACTACCTGTGACAGCCACGAAGGCGTCCAAAGCCAAGGCAAAACGGGAAATGGAGAAGATCTCAAAATGGGTCATTCGCATGGAAATGAATGCCGATGTCATGCTGGAGAAAAACATTACGATGGACGATATTCATTTTGTTCTCACCAATATTTACGGAAAAGACATTGGGTGCGTGTTTAGTGATTACAACTCTTCCCAATTAGTATTTCGCATTCGATTGCACAATGTGGTGAAAACATCGGGAACATCTGCTTCGTCGATGGCAGCTTTGTCTTTTGTGGGAGAAGAAGATGGTTCGGGTCCTTCTGTTGCGGATGCGGGAGCCAGTTCTACCGATTACGATCAAACCGACGACATTTTCATGATCAAAGCCTTTATGGATGAGATGCTGCAAAACGTTGTCTTGAAAGGAGTCAAAAATATCCAAAAAGTTACCATGCGTAAAGTCCAGGACGAAGTGAAGGAAATGAACGGGCAGTATCAGCGCACTGATATGTGGGTCATAGATACGGTCGGCACAAATTTACTTTCTGTTCTTAAGCTCGATTTTGTGGATGCTACCCGCACGATTAGCAACAATATTGTCGAAGTCTACAAGGTTCTCGGCATCGAAGCCGCCTATCGCTGCATTTACGATGAATTGGTGGGGGTGCTAGAATTTGACGGCGCGTCGGTGAATCATCACCACATCAAAACGTTGGTTGATCGCATGACACACAATCATCGGATGATTTCGATATGCCGTCACGGAATCAACACCGACAATACTGGAGTGCTGGCCAAGGCGTCTTTCGAAGAAACGCCTGAAATGTTTTGCAAAGCCGCCAGACATGCTGAGCTCGACGATGTCAATGGCGTGTCCGCCAATGTCATGTGCGGCCAAGAGGCGCTTTTTGGTACCAACAGTTTCCAAGTATTTTTGGACTCTACGAAAATGACGACGTTTTTCCAGACTCGCGGAGGAGGAAGAGGAGGAGAAAAACGGCGCCGATCGAAGAAACAAAATGGTGGTGGAGGGGGAGATCAAGATCAAGATGAAGATGAAGAGGACGAAGAACTCGACGAAGAAAAAGATGATATTCGCGATGCGGCCCATGTTTTACAAAAACTCAAAGACGAAGCAGAGAAAGACGAAGCTAGGCACGGTCATATGGAGCATTTGGTGGCTTCGGCCATACAAAACGATACGAGTTCCCTTCGAGCCTTTCCTACTGGGCATGGATGCGACAGATACATACGATTTGGATTTTTAATATTTTTTTTTGTTCCTCCTTGTGTAAATATAAAGATGCTGGAAAATTCCCACGACTTTGGAGAAGCGGAGACACTTTTTTTTTCAAAACAATAAAATCGAATCATCGAACGAAACATGCTTTCTCATAAAACACATTTGTAGAAAACCATGAACCAATCATTCTTTAAATTTTTTTGCCATGTTCTCTGGTGCCGTCATTCCGCTCACGACAGAAGCCATGGTACTACCATTGAATCCTTTGGAGGTTCTTTCCGAATTTGCCAAGGTCATGAATGAATATCGTGATATTACAAACGAGCACATTTATTTGTCCTATGTGCATTTGAGCATTGGCCAAATGGGACAACAAATGATTCGACGGATCCAAAATGCAAACCCTTCCATTCCCGATGAAAAATATTGTGTCATTCACAGTGTTGTGATCTATTACGCGACGAAAATTTCGCGTCAAGTATCTCGACTCCTCGCCAAGATCAAAACATCTCCAGTATCCAATTATGAAACCAAGGTGAAAGATACGTTTTTCCCCCTTTTTGCAAAAGGCGTGAGCAGCGATGAATGTTGTACCCAATATCAAAGATATTGTTTGACGTTGGATGAATATAAGATGGTATCGGATATTGTGCGATCGCGAATGTTGGGTCTTAATCGTTTAATGATTCATACCGCGTACAAAGAATGGTTGACATATCAAGCATCCATTGCTTCAACAAAAAGTGCCCCCAAGAAAGGAAACAAGCGAACGATTCTAGAAACTACCATGGAGTCATCGAATGAGCCTTTCCCGCAAAATCTTTTGGATGCTTCAGCTTGTGCTTCGTTACCATCCCCGTCATTCGAGGAGGCATACGAGAATAAAAAGATGAGGGTAATGATTTCTCTTCCTGTCCAACCGATAATAGCGGGAAATACGGAGGAAGGAAATTGTCGATCCTTCCCGATTCAATTGGATGAGAACATGGAGACGAAAATGCCCGTTTAAAAAGAAGATTTTTTACCCATTACCCTACCAATTTTGTTTTTCACATATCAAAATAAGGATTGTCCGTGATTGTCATTCCGCAATATTCTTGCGGTTTGTTGGCATAATCCTGTGGATCATACAACCCCGCTTCTTTTGCATTCTGTAATAAAAATTTGAAATTTGCCCAAAACTCTTGTTTGTGCCCTATGGAAACCGTCATGATATGCGCTAGCTCGTGAATCGCCACAAACATTAATGTGTTGATGTCAATCAATTGTGTGTTGTCAAGTTTCTTTTTGTTGAGGCAGAAAGCAATCTTTTCTCCTTTATTTTCGCTATACGCAGTCATTTCGCTTGTCGGTAGCGTTTCCGAGATCGTGGTAGGATTAAAATTTGTTTTCAGGCGCTCTACACCTTCATGCGTCGGATGTCTCTCGGCCACGTAATCTACCAACGTTTTGCATCGATCTGTTACCGTAGCAAGCAAATCCGCAGCTTCGTCTAGTTTTTTCCGATCGCGAACACAATAGGTATGGCCATCGACACGACTGACAATGCAAGTCAGATCAGAAAATTCTGTACTGAAGTAGAGTTTTATGCAAACAAGAAGAATGAAGCCAATAAAAATATACAAAAAGATACTTGACCTGACAGAGGAGGACTCCATAGGGAAAAGAGGGCACTCCAAATCTATATGGGAGATGTTTAGGGGAGGGGGGATGGGATGGGATGGGATGGGATGGGATGGAGGGAGGGAAAAAAACAAATTTAAGCGTACTTTATTCCTTTGCGTTTGTCAAGAAGATATTTATTCATGCAGTCGAAAACGATTCAGTGTTTATTGGGGTCCCTGACCTAGCTCCAGAGCTGGGCGCATCATATCGGGCGTAATGGTCGAATTGTTCCACGGTCCAACACTTCCCTGCGGATTCGGAGGTTCCGATCGCAATTGCAAATTGGAATTTCGCAAGGTTCCCTGAATTGTGTCAACGCCAATAAGAGCACCCGCTTTTAGTAAATTTACATTGGCCAATTCACCTTTTCCGCTAGGGTTCAATTGCGACCATTGATTGTTTCCGTCTTTGGGGAGGAGTTCAGAGGGGTTTTGAATATTATTTTTTTGACAGGATGTCGGCACGCCCTGCGAAGGACTACCAATACCGTTGACAGAGGCGAAGACTTCGTTATTTCCCAATCCATCCGAAGGGCTGGGTGCTCCTCCTGACGAGGCTCTAGAAGATGAATAAGCCATTTGCATATTGGAATCCGCCCCCTCCTTGCCTCCATATTTACTGTTGGAGGTGCCCTTGTTGCCGATATATTTAAACCAATAATAGAGACCACCAAGAATCACGACAACGACCACCAATGCATATATTCCGTTGTTGCCATTCATAAAGCTAGGTAATTTCATGGAAGAAGACTTCGCCATCTTGCGCAGAAAGGGAGAACGCAAATAAAAAGACAAAAAGGAAAGAAGAGAGAAATAGTTTTTTTTTCGTAAAGTAATGGGCTTTGGGCTTTGGGCTTTTGGGAAATATGATATCACAAAAATAAAAAAAAAATCAAATCGTACCTTTTTGATTTCCCCAAACGAGAAAAAAAAAGAATCTTTGTTTTTGTTTTTTGAAAAGATGGGAGGGAGGGATGGGAGGGATGGGTGGAGAGAGAGAGAGGAGGGCATTCATAATTTTATTTTCCATCACGGAAACGAATAGTCATCCATTCCACCGACATCACTATCACTATCGTCGCTCATCATTGTCATTAGCGGATCTCCCCTGGATATATCGGACGTTTCATACTCCTCTCCTTCAGCAGATCGTTTTGCCCGTTTGACAAGAAACGTATGTTTGATTTTTTCGGCTTCTAAATACGCCGCCAGTGCTTCTTTCTTGGCGCGTTTAGCCTTGCTTTTGGCCAAATTGTAGAGCTCCAAATAGACATCTTCTGCTTTTTTTAATTTCAAAACTGGAGGTCCTTCTTCATCTTGCTCTCTTTTGTCTACTCTTTCTCCGCATTTTTTATTCGCCAAAGTCATTCCCTCAGCATCCAATTCCACCAATTCGTCCAGAGGGTCGTCTCCTAAAACAAGCGCCTGCGAATCCAAAAGAAAAGATGAGTCTTCTTGTTGCTCTTCTGCCTCCTCTGCAATCCCGTCCTCGGAATCGTGGGCCTGACTTGGATGATGTGTGGTCGGAACAAGAAGATTGGTACTGGGGGACCCTAAAGGTTCTCGTGGATTTTCCTGAGATGATTCAGTCGGTAGTTCGTTGTCAAGTAGAGACGTTTTGTCGCGGTCTACGGGAAGTAGATCGTCTCCTTCCGCGTTTTCTGTTCCAGCTTGTCCTGGAGGTAATAATGGGCATAACTGTTCTGACGATAGTTCTAGAGGGTTTCGTGGTTGGCTATTATCTTGGAAAATTTCTGTGGTGGCTCGTTCATGAGATTCCATGGCGATAATGGATTCCTCTGGCAGCTCAACCCCATTTGCAGTGGCAAAACATGATTCTTCGTCGTTCGATGCGTCCGAGAGATGTGTTCGGGAATCCATTGCATGATATGCACTCGGATTTGCCTGTCTTTGTTGTGTTCGCATAATGCATGTGTCAAAAATAGATTCCGTTGACATGATCATCATTTGTTTTAATTCGTATTCGATATTAAACGATTGGGAAGTAAAAACTACACCTACAACTTCGATAATGCTCATGACGTTCATTTCGGGAGTAATATAATCAATGCCGTACATACTTTCGTTTTCGTCGTAGATCTTGACCGCGGGGATACTTTTGGCTTGCTTGCTTGTTTTCACTTGAACCCGCAGTGAGCAAGACCGCCCCGATTTGTAAAACTTGAGACTGGGAACGAAAGCGGATTCAATGTCTTGAAGGGTTAATGGATCCTGGAACCAGTCGCGGCTTTTCTCTAATAGGAGCGTGTGGGACGTTACTTCCAAAGCTTCTATCCATTCCAAAAATTCTTTGTTGGAGTCGCCGCCCTCAAACATCAAATCCGCAATAATTTTGTTGGCACTCGTTTTCGTGAATCCTTGGCGAGTCGAGCAAGTCGGGGTTTGGATATATAGGGGCGAATTTTGTGGACATCGTTGAAGTTTGGTCATGTAGGTACCGCTGCTCATGGTAATTGGCATAGCAAGGGCCAGTTGAGAAAAGTCAAAAGATTGATCTGGAATTTGGATGGCATCCATGATTGAAATTTGTTTTTTTTTAAAAAAACGGCGTTTAGAAATCAATAAGGATAAAGGCTGAATCAAAATAATCAAAATTCTATTTTATTTCACTTCTGAATCTGATCTGTTTCAAAGGAATTGTAATTCTTCGTTTATACGTATTCTTTTTTGGTTGTATTTTCATCCCATATTCTCCCTACCCTTGATGAATTTTAAAAAAACGGCCATACAGCATTGTTTGGAAATTTTGAAACGAGAAGACATAAAATGTGAACTGCAAACTATTTGTAGTCCTTTGATTCAGCTGATTTTTAATATCGTCAATCCATACATTTACATTACACTTTTCCTAGTCTTTCTCATATTTGTCATTATCTTTATCAATTTGATGTTGCTTTTGTATCTATTCCAAAAGAAAGTCCATCAAGAGTGTCTTTCAGTGGGAAATGGAGGGGTAAGCGGAGGTGAAGTAAATGGCTCCTATTTTTTTATGCCGAGATTTCCATTGGCTTAAATTAATTTTCTTCTCATCATGATAAAATATTCTCTTGTCCAACTTCTCAAAACCAAAAACAAAAAACAAAAACAAAAAACAAAAACAATCCCCCCCCCCTTCCACACCTCCACACCTCCACACCTCCACACCATGGCGAAAAGAAGAAGTCATTCCAGATCTAGATATAGTCAAAAAGGGGGATTTTGGGGGGCTCTCCTTCAGCAAGTTGCTGTTCCTCTGGGATTGACAGCCGCCAAGGAGGCCGTGACTCGCCGCCGAGAGAGGGGAAATATGGAGCGACTAAATTACCAAAACATTCAGGGTTCTCCGATCAAACTTTCGCGCAAACGAAGAACAAATCGTCACAGAAAACGACACTAAAGGAATATAAACAAAAAGGATTGATTTGAAGAATTCATTATTTTATTCGTTTTGGAAAAAAAGCTTACCGTAAAAAGAAAGAGTCCAGCGAAAATAATGCCACCAAAGAAAAAGACGACCGCAATTACCAAACGAGCATCGTCTTTTGTAGACGCTTCTTCCGTCATTGAACGGGCAGACGGTTGCCTCCAACTGCGGTTTCATAGCTGCAATGTCAGTTTTGTGAACGCCATTCGTCGTACACTACTTACAGATATTCCTGTGGCAGGTTTCGTGACAATGCCCCACGACAAATGCAAAGCCGTTTTCCTCATGAATACATCTCACATACACAACGAAGAGCTCAAACAAAGGCTCAGTACCATTCCCATTCACTATTCGTTTCCTGACCCAGAGATTCTCTCGCAGTATATGGTGGAGTGTAATGTTCAAAACACAACATCGGAGATCATTTACGTGACAACCAAAGATTTTCGAATAGTGCGGAAGGATGGTCGGGCAGTAGAGAGTGCGGCCAATTTCCCTACACGGGACGAGCTTTTTCCTGCTAATCCATATTCCAATATGTATATTGATGTAGTCGCTCTTCGCCCTCAAATCAATAAAGATATTCCTGGAGATCGTCTGCATTTTACTGCTGAAATGAGTGTTGTGACGGTTCGCAATGAAGGCGGTATGTACAATGCCGTGTCCGAATCGTCTTATGGGTATACAGTCGATACGGACGCTCAAAAAGAAGTACTAGAACGAAAAGTCCAAGAATGGACCGAAGAAAACCCCGACATTACTCCCGAAGAGTTAGAGTTTCAGCGTCGAGACTGGTTAGCTCTAGAAGGACAGAGGATAGTGGTGCCCAACTCATTCGACTTTTCCGTCGAAAGCGTGGGCATTTACACGAATGAAGAACTTTTGGCGGAATCTTGTCGCATTTTGGTGGGGAAACTGAGGGCCCTTCTTCAAGACCACGGTCAGATGATGAAATTCTTACCGTCTCAGTCAACGATTCCGCACTGTTTTGATATTCGGTTGGAGCATGAAGATCATACGATCGGAAAAATATTAGAGTACTGTTTGTACAACGGATTTTTTATGAATGCAAAAACGTTGTCCTTTGTGGCTTTTGTAAAAGACCATCCCCACGACGAACACTCCACCATACGAGTTGCATACAAAGAAAATATGGACGCTGAAGAACGACATGTACCTGATACAGTGTTTCGAATGCAAGCCCAAAGGGACGTGCAAAAATGTTTACATGATTCAGTAGAGGTGTTTGAAGATATTTTGCTCGCCTTTCGTTGAATTTTTATTCTTTGCACTATTTCAGCAGTGCAATAAAAAAAACGCTCTATTAACAAAACTTCATTGATCGTTTTATATATATTTTGTTTTCTCTCCCTTGGGTATGCAACAACATTCACCATGGTATCGTAGAATGCGCTTTCCAAGAATGCGAAAACACCCACTTGCAGAAACAGAAGAGCAAGAAACAATTGAAAATATGGAGGCTCGCAAAAACAAAATGTTTCAATTACTCCTCGATCGAGGGTACCAAAGAGGAGTGGCGAAACAGTTGGCTTACATTCGAAACATACACGACGCCGAAAAATATTATACTCAACATTATGCTGGATATCATGATCTTGCAAGACAAGACATTGAAACTCGTTTAAAGTCTCGATCATTGAATGATGCAGATCGTCAACAATTAAAGGACGAGATGAGACATTATGAAAAAAAACCTCTGGGGTATGACGTACTTTTAACAGGTTTTTGGCGAATTGGGACGATTTTAAAATATGGAAAGTCGTTATTCAACATCATTCAATGGGAAAAACGAATTGAAACAAGAGAAACGGAAGAACAAATCATCTCCGATCTTGTGAGAGACTTGGTTGCATTTGTAAAAAAAGACATTTTGCAAAATCCACATTACATTCGATCCAATGATGAAGTGTACATACAAAGAATTGTCAACTTAGTCGGAAACGCTTTTGGAATTATTTTTGGAAATCAGCGGTTTGTCTCGCATACTAGCGAATATAATGACCATCGTAATTGGCTTATGGATCAAATTTTTGATCCGAATTTAAGCGAAGAGAATCTTTATCGTTTCCGCTATCTGATGTGGATTGTAGAAAAAGTATTTCGTTTGAATGCGCACCTGGAACAATTTCTTGAATTAAACATTCAGAGCATTACCATTATTCAAATGATCGAGATACTTACTCGGTACTTGGTTCCTCCAGAAACAGACGGAGATCTTGACATATCTTCTTCGCCTCCTATGGAACAACCACCTCCATTGCAGGTAAATATTCCATACCTAAGTTATATTGGATATTCTTTCGATTTGACCTTAAATAGCAGCTACAAAATTCTTTGTATTTTATTTCTTGTTGTTATGCAATTGGAAGATCCGAGCAAAAATATCAACAATGAAATTGAAATTTCTCTGAAGACTTCAAGTGAGCTCGAAGGCGATGGCAATCGAATTCTCCCTTTACGTGAAGAAACAAAACGGTCCCTAAAGGATTACCATGTAGACTACAAAGACGATGAATATATAAAGGCGCTGAAGAAATTTCAAGGCTACGACCGCAGTGATATTAAAACTATTAAAATCATGCGCGATTTCTTGGTAAAAACGCACAATGATAAGGGGATCAAAAAGCTTCAACGGATATTTCATCCAAATGATCAAATGACAAACGAAATAGTCATGGAACAACTGGTATCATTTTGGATAAATGATGTTTTTATGGTGGACAAACGAAACGCTTCCTATATCGAAGAAATCTTTGAAAAGTCAAAGAAGCCCGAACCATATAAAAAGATGTTTATGCTTATTTTGCACTATAGCCAAGGCCATTTTGACCTCATGAGATTTATTGCGGAGACGGCAAATCCATTTGTGATATCGGAAGAAGAATGTCGTGAAGAGGTCCTTTCTATTTGGCAAAAAATTGCTATAGAAGATTATTCAGAAGAAAAAACAGCTCTGTATATCAAAATGATGGAAAAATTAGATTTCGAAGAAAAGGCTAGAAAGTTGATCGAGATCATTATGAGGATGGATAGCGTAAACAATACAATGAAAAATACAATTCAAAAAACTATTTCTCCATTTGACCAGCGACCATATGAAGATATATTAGAAATGCTTTTCCCAGATGCAACAACATGCAAAGACTTTCTTCTACTGCTGAAACCAAGTGATGAAAGGGATAAATATCTTAGAATAAGTGGTCATGATGAAATAAGGCCAAAACTTTGGAAGAATTTAAGACAAAACGTTGGCGACCTGATTGAAAACGAATTTAACGATTCTTCTTCTATGGATCTTCCTCCCCCCGAGCCAGCAAGGACTGGATGGTTTCATTGGGGAGGATCTAGAAGAAGAATCCGTCACTTGAACAATTTCAAATCACGACGACAACGGTCAAAACGCCAGCGAGGAGGGAGCGGTACGACGAATCTCGGATTGAAGATGCCTGGGAGAGACGATACCTTGTTTGTGATTTTAAAGCATGCATTGACGATTTCTCAATACGCCGATAAACGAAGATTCGATAGTGGATTAAATTTGATACTGAATACGGCATTCAAACGGTTGCGGTCTTTTGAGATGATTCGCAACCAATACAAGAATTTGATCAATCTCATTACTCATGCGGTCACCATCATTCTAACTAGAACGACCTTCTTTACGCCAGAAACGGTACAAGTATGGCTTCGTCATCAATTAAAAAATCCTGATCTGTCCCGAACCAATATGTTTCGTTTTCGTTACATTTTGATGATTGTTGTGCAAGTATTTTACGCGTGTCGGGGACAACTGCAAGACCTTCTTGTAAAATATATTGGCTTACTCGAAATTCTTAATTATCATTTGATGGGGATTCGAAAAGATTTGAATGATCCGAATCCTGATTATTACAAAATAAGCAACAGCAAAGGGGAATCTTTAAAGCTAAATCAGGCAAAAGTATATCGATTGCTTATCGTTTTATTGTACATAGTATTTAGGTTTAATAAAACATTATACGGAGTTGAAGTCATTACAAGTACCAATGTCGCGAATACAATTTATCCCTATTACGATCGACATATATCCAGTATTAGAAGTTACTATATAGAATCATCGGCAGATGAGATTGAACCCGAAATGGAGGACGAGGCAGGTCTCGCCGAACCAACCGTCTCATCGACAAGGAGAAATTTCGGATCTCGTATTCGAGATGCGTTTACTCATTTTGGAAATTGGTTCCAGCGTACGAGACGCCGCCAACACGATTAAAGATCCGTCGATTCGTGGGCATTTTCCACAGGTTGGCTGAGTTCGGTAGTAAGTATTTTTCCCTGTTTGCTCACTGTCAACGAAGAGACATATTGTTGAACGACAGATGGCGTAATCGAGAGACCTTTCCCCGCCAGTTCTCGCCTATATTTTCGATGCAATTTGCGTAAGTGAGGCACATGACTCTCTTGGACTTCTTCAAATGGTTTGCTCTTGGAAATATAAACATGTTTATACTCTTTGTAGAGAGTATCTCCGAATTCGGTCAGGAGCGATTCATAGCTCAAAAACAGACGCTGATATTCAGGAAAGTAGTGGCAATAATCCGAAATTCTTGTTTCACGCCGCAACTCCAAATATCGGTACAAGGGTTTCGGCTGATTGCCTCGCAAATCTTTGATTCTTTCGTAATTGGGATTCGCTACTTTGGTGCGGTCGTTCGTAAATCGATTTCTGATCATGACTCCAGGATCACGGAAATCCGCTCTACCGTCTTGATAATAGTGGATATAGGAGGTATAGTGATTCGCTCCACTTGTGGTGTAAAGGCGAGGATACCATAATCGTCCTTCCAGATGGGGATTCTGCGAACGAAACGCCGAAAGAGAGATGGGTTGCACAAGAGAGATTTCATATCCTGGATTCCGAGCAGAAGCTTCAATATCGGTTGGCGAATTGTAAATCAAGAAAATATCAACCAGATACAGACGACATTCTTCACACCGCAAAACCAATCGATTTTCGACGTGTTGCATGACAAATGTATACGTGTATTTCGTGTCAAACATATCCAAATCGATATTGGATTCCTTCAACGTCTCAAAAAACATTTGCCGAAACGTTTTGTCAAACGTTACATTGCTCGGAATTCGCGCCGACGAAGAATAATGGGTCCATGAATATTGGTCTTTCTCTTGCACAGTCATGGATCCGAATTTCGTTCGAGCACCAATTTGCTGGCGAGTGGAAATCTCCCAATCGCGATAATAGGCATCCCAAAACAGATTGATCATAGTGCCCTCGACAATTTCTTCAACCGCAATCGGATACGGAGTCGCATTTGGAGGATAAAGAGATGTAAACAGGTCTACAGGGATCGCTTTGGGAGTCGAAAAGGACACGACATGATGGCTAAACGGATTCACAATGACCGAGCGAAAGAGACGATACTTTTTGTTGTCATCGGTAAGAACCCGCATTTTGTCGCGGTTATAGGAAATGAGACTGTAATATTTGGATTCACCTTCTTCATATCCAGGCAATAACGAATTACTAGGAATTTTAAAAGCTTTTCTCTCCAAATGAAGCTGGAAAGCTGGATGCGAATGCAGGTTTTCCATTTCGACGGGATTGGGGGCGGGACCATCTACAGGGTAACTATTGGTCTTGACATGTTTCAGATAAGAAAATTCTGCATTGATAGAAAGATTATAGATAACTTCTTGCATGCCTTTTGTTTTTTGTTTTTAATCAGGGTATTGAGGTGACGGGGTCAAGCAAAAAAAAACCAAAATATCGAGATTATCTTTCGTTATTCGAACCATACACATGATTTTCTTTATATGCTTTTTCAATATTTCTCACCCACGCAATGCTGCAAAACGCTGCAGAATGTCTTCATCTTTCTCTCCATCCACCCAGTCATAGTCATACTTCATTTTAAAAAAACACATCAGACACACCAAAACATCTGTGTATGCATCGTGCAAATGAATAGGTTCGAAGCCAAACAATTCCTGACAAGTCTCAGAAAGGCGTGGGAACTTGTACGGATCTCCGAAATATTCTAGATATGGGTTGGGAATACGACAAATATCTTTGCTTTCCTTCATCGTGCAGTAAAGACCTGCTGGATTTTCCAGAATTTGCATCATCCGATGGAGACGGTCAGCTTTGATTTTCTTTGGGTATCTTCGTAGCGAATAATCGGCTTCGTTATAATCAATCATTCGTTGCAGTTCTACCTTGATCAATGCAAAGTCGAATTCGGTGTTATGAGCAACCAAGAGGTCAGCAGATTCCATTTCGTCGAAAAAAGGTTCATACACGCTTTTAAGATCGACGCCATCTTCGTTGGCTCTCTCTGTGGTAATCCCGTGTATCGCTGTTGCCTTGGAATCAATTGTTTCCCCTTCAGGCATTTTGATGAGACTATCAAACACTTTTATTATGCGCCCTTCCCTCTTTGTGGGATCAAACTCGGCTACCACATAACACAACTGCACAATATGCGGATCTCGAGGACGCTTTCCTTTTCTGAAAAGCCCATCGGTCTCTGTATCCACAACTAAGATTCGAATTGTCGATGCCGTTTCCATGGAGATCTTATCAAATTGTGATAGATTCCATTTGTGTATCGAAAATAAAATACAGAAAAGAATTTCTCTTGGCAAAACACAAAATCGTTTTTGCAAAAAAAAATATTCTTACTCTTGGATCTCTTTTTTTTTGGTTTCTTTCCCATAAAAAAATATTTCGTGTTGCCAAAATCATATCAATGAAGATATCTCACTTTACTTTAGTAGGACTCATGCTACTGGGAGTGGTGATCATGTTTCTTTTGAATGAATTTCGTTACACTCGCATCAATTCTTACTATCCCGTGGAAGGCTTTGCAGGCAATCCTTATTCGCAGCAAGGTCCTCCGATCGGTCCAGGAGGAAAGTCTGGGCCATTCTATGGCGGCGAAAATTACAATCATTATTCAGGAACTTCAGTGCCCATGGTGTTTAATGACTCGACTCGACAGGGAGTCACTGCCACGCTTAATGGCAACACAATTACTGTTTGTACACAGACTGGATGTACGAGTTACACAGAAGATAGCAGTGGCGATAATAGCTCCTCCTCCTCCTCCTCCTCGTCCTCCTCCACAGATGCTTGCGGAAACACGGTGGAAAGCTTTACGGGACCGTCGTCGACGACAACAAGAACCTTTTTCGCTCCCAACGGGGGCAACATTATTCTGACCGTGGATACTTCGGGAGGATATCATCTCACAGAAACCACCAATCAAAATCAAGTATTTACTTATCTAGCAACAATAGGCCCAGGTTTGAACAGTCCCGTCATGTCGCCTCTGAATTATTTCTCCACTTATGGTGGCCCAGGATATTCCTCATTTGGTCCAGATAAGCATCACAAGCATCACCATCATCCTACAACCAATTGGTACGGAGGACCTGGACCTGGCAGCCACATGAATAAAACGGATGCAGCATATTCTGCAGAGTATATGAGTGCTCTTCCACAAGGTATTCCAGCAAGCGCGATTCCCCCAGGGCATGAAGATATGTACATTCTCAAAAGTGAAATCGTGCCTCCTGTTTGTCCGAGATGTCCTACATGTCCCAATGTGACCAACACGACCAATGACAACACGTCCGTCGCCATTTCCGAATCCACCTCAATCAATAGAGGAGGCGATGCTAGTGGCAACAACGGACTGGGAGGAAACATAGGAAATGGGGGATTAAACGGAGGAAACGGTAATAATGGAAACGTGAATAACGGTGGTCTACTAGGCAATGGAAGCGATAGTGGCATCGAGAATTCGAAATGTCCCCCGTGCCCATCTTGCGCTCGATGCCCTGAGCCAAGTTTTGAATGCAAAAAGGTGCCTAATTATGCGGCCATTAGCAGTGATCAACTGCCCGTACCAGTCCTAAATGATTTTTCGACGTTTGGTATGTAAATGAAACGCACCTCTTTTGTCAAACGATCCCCCTTTGAGTTTTTTCTTCAAGCAGGATTTGTGCATATCGAATGTTCGAGTTTGCGATTTCTGAGGGACGATCCGCAAAATACATTTGGCCTTGGATCCATAGAGCGGTTCGGTGCACCCTTTTTCTTTTTGTTTCCCTTTCCCTTTCCGATTCTCTTTTTCTTTTCGTCGCGACTGCGTGACTAAGGAATGCAATGCTGCTTTTGAATGTTCTTTCGTGCATCGCGCCCGAAAGTGTTCGTATCTCTCCCGTACTTGGTGAAACGAGAGGCCACTAGTTTTATGTAACATTGTATTGACCACTTCATGAAGGTCGTAGACATAACGCGAGAACGATTCGCGATTTTTCATATGTTCTTGCTTGAGAGGTAACTTTCGAAAATTCTTGGTCAAATTTTCGCGACAACTACGGCAAGGCAAAACATGAATGAGATTTTTTATAAACGACATGTATTCTCGTTGTTGAGATGGGGTGGGCGACACGGGATAATTGAAGCTCATACAGTGCAAGAAATGCCAGAGACTGGGTCCCCAGACCGTAGTCAACATTCCATCATTGGCAAGATAATCCTCTTTGGAAAAAGGATTGTTCTCCTGGGACATTGCAAAATGAAACGCAAAATTTGATCGGATTCCACAGCAAATTATATCTCTATCAAACGGAGAAGAAAATATATTTCTACGAACAAAAAATCATTCAAACTAAACTAAACTAAACTAGACAACACAAAACAAACACAAAACAAACACAAAACAAACACAAAACAAAACAAAAATACTTGATCTTTTCCTCTTGTTTTTCCTGTTGGCCATGCCGTTAGCGTCGGTTCATAATTATTTGCAAAATATTCGAGATGTTGCCTTGTATATATGTGCCATGGGGGTGCTTGTCTTTGCAGTCATAATAATCGACCCGCTTGCTCAATCCAGTAAAATGTCGCCCTTGGCGAAATCATTGTTGATCTGGGGATTAAAAATATTGGTTGTTGTTGTTTCTCTTATTGCTGTCGGTATTATTGTATCGTCGGTATTTCAATATTTAGGCTCACAAGGAATGGCCATGGACCTATGCTCGGACAATAAACCTTGGTGTGGCATTAAGGAAAATGTTTTGGCGAATTATTTGTTAGCGATTGTTATTTTTGGAGTAGTGGCCACAGTTTTGTATTTTTATTGATGATTATGATAATTCATATCTTCGTTGTGGGATGGAAATTTAAAAAACAATCAAAAGGTAAAAATATTTTTTTTTCCACAAAATCAAAAACAAAACAAACTATTACCCCCCCCCCCTCTCATCC
>Ga0209188_1000901_pt1 | contig 26016 bp, 30 predicted proteins | sample C_130625_EF_Meta_FD_187307 | JGI IMG/M metagenome (GOLD analysis project Ga0209188, IMG submission 187307) | Freshwater microbial communities from Lake Croche, Canada to study carbon cycling - C_130625_EF_MetaG (SPAdes) (version 2) | ecosystem: Environmental > Aquatic > Freshwater > Lake... | reverse complement strand
TTCTTTGAAAGATTCTAACTGAATGTCAAGTAAGTCTGGTGCTTCGGCAACGTGTTTAATTTTACCAAAGTTGACTCTGTTGTTCAAGTTTGTTGTAGACATACGGTATAAACCAGGTTTTATTGAAATATAATTTTTGGTAGAATATTCTCAAGTATAAAAAAGAATCAAAACCGCTTGTCGCCAAACAGTGATCACACTAGACTATACGCCCAAAATAAAGGATTGCAAAGTTAAGCAAAGAGGAGGACTTATAAAAACAAATTTTATACCAAAAGCATTTATTTTGAGGATTTTTGGAGAAAAAAGATCAAAATAAGCAATTATGACATATTTATTTTTTTACAATTTGTATTATATTAATTAATAATAATATAATAAATATATAATTTTATTAATATATAATACCCTTCTTACCCTCTTTGGCAAATCTTAGGCTTTTTTTAACAAGCCGCTTGGTTCAAGCAAATTTGAAAAAATAAAAAAACCCTCTACCGATTGCTCGGAAGAGGGTACTATTTTTAGGACCTAGGTCGAGTAAATTACTTTACTTCAACTTCAGCACCTGCTTCTTTCAATTTACCAGCGATTTCATCAGCTTCTGCTTTAGAAACGCCTTCTTTGATTGCTTTTGGAGCACCATCTACTAAGTCTTTAGCTTCTTTCAAGCCTAGACCTGTTAAATCTTTAACGATTTTAACTACGTTCAATTTGCTCGCACCTGCTGATGTTAAGATAACATCAAAAGCTGTTTTTTCAGCTACTGCTTCAGCACCACCACCACCTGCTACTGCAACTGCTGCAGCTGCTGCTGGTTCGATACCGTAGTCCGCTTTTAAAACGTCTGCTAATTCTTGAACTTCTTTCACTGTTAAGCCTACTAATTGTTCGGCTATTTTTTTTACGTCTGCCATGTTGTTTCAATTTTTTCCGCTTTCAAAGCTAATGCTCCAGCGGAAGGTTTAAAAAAATTATTTAACACTATAAAAACAGAAACTCATTCGAGTCTTCCGTGATTAAAATTTTTGGGTGATGAAAAAGTTTAAGTTTTCATCAAGAGAATGCTTACTCAGCTGCCGGAGCTTCTGGAGCCACTTCAGCTGCTGGCGCTTCAGTTGCTGCCTCAGCTGCTGGTGCTTCTGCCACTGCTGCTTCCACCGCTGCCGCTACTACTTCAGTTTCTGCTTTTGTAGAACCGTTTTCTGCATGGTTTAACAAGGCTGCAATCACACGCTTCGCAGGTGATTGTAACAATCCAAGTACTTCACCGATCAACTCATTCTTAGTTTTGATCTTAGTTAAAGCGTCTAAAGAATTGTCTCCAACAAAAATATCCCCATTGATGAAGGCTGCTTTTAAAGTAGGTCTATCACCAGTATTGGCTTTTCTGAATGCACTAATAATTACAGCTGGATCTTTTGGATTCTCTGCAAACATCAATGCAGTTACATTGTTTAAGCTATCTAATACACCAGCATATTTGGCGCTGTCCAAACTTTCTAAAGCTTTACGGATTAAAGTGTTTTTTGCCACTTTCACCTCTACTTGTTTGTTAAAACAAGTACGACGTAATTTAGAAATTTGTTCTACGCTCAAAGATTCTGTATCTGTGATATAGAAGTTATTGTATTGAGTGAACTTACCTTTAAGTAGTTCAATCACTTCATTTTTTTGATCTTTGGTCATAACTAATTTTATTTTGTTACCCGGGTCATTTCCTTACGGATCACCAGGATTAGTTCATTAATGATTTTGTTTCCAATGAAATACCAGGACTCATGGTTGATGCCATGCTTACTCCTTTCAAATAAGTACCTTTTGAAGAAGAAGGTTTCAACTTAATGATTGCATTTAAAAGTTCAGAAGTATTTTCTGCAATTTTATCTGCAGAAAAAGAGACTCTTCCTATAGATGCGTGAACGATACCTGCTTTGTCTACTTTGAAAGCAATCTTACCACCTTTCACTTCGTTTACTGCAGCAGCAACATCGTTGGTTACTGTTCCAGTTTTAGGATTCGGCATTAAGTTACGAGGGCCTAATACTTTACCTAATTTACCAATCTTAGGCATTACTGATGGTGTAGCGATGATTACATCTATATCTACCCATCCGCCTTCTATCTTCGTTACAAATTCATCCAAACCTACATAATCAGCACCTGCTTCACGCGCAGCTGCTTCTTTATCTGGAGTACATAATACCAATACTTTTTTAGTACGGCCAGTTCCATGTGGTAAAGAAACAGTACCACGCACTTGTTGGTCTGCTTTTTTAGGATCTACACCTAAACGAATGTGCAAGTCTACGGAGCTATCGAATTTTGTACAGTTAATTTCTTTTACTAGTGTGGAAGCATCTTTAAGAGAATAAAATTTATTTTTATCCACCTTGGCTACCGCAACTTTTCTTTTTTTAGTCAATGACATGTTGATTAATATTTGTGGTGAATAAAATTAGTTTTCCCAAGGTGCTTTACCGTCAACAGTAATACCCATTGAACGAGCAGTTCCAGCAACCATACTCATTGCAGAATTTAAAGTGAAGGCGTTTAAGTCTTCCATTTTATCTTTTGCAATCACTTCTACTTGTGCCCAAGTGACTTTACCCACTTTATCACGGTTACTTTCTTTAGAACCTTTTTGAATTTTTGCAGCTTCCATTAATTGAACAGGAGCTGGTGCAGTTTTAATCACAAAATCAAAAGACTTATCGGTGTATACTGTAATTAATACAGGAACCACTTTGCCTTGTTTGTCTTGTGTACGTGCGTTAAATTGTTTGCAGAACTCCATGATGTTCACTCCCTTGGAACCAAGGGCCGGACCTACTGGAGGCGCAGGATTAGCTTGACCGCCTTTAACCTGCAGCTTTACATAGCCAGAGATTTCTTTTGCCATTTTTTATGTTTTTTTGGTTAAGCGTCGGACCATTGTGGCCTCGACTCCCAAATATCCACAATTCGAAAACTGTGAATTGGACGGCGAAACTACGACTAATCCTATACATAGCAAAAAAATATGGCCCATTTTTCAATAAAAACAATGGTTTGGCGCAAAAAAAATCCCCTCCGCGATTGCTCGGGAAGGGACCTTTTACCTTTTTCCTTCTAACTCAGTTTTTCTACCTGCATGAAACTTAGTTCCACTGGAGTAGATCGACCGAATATTTTTACGGTCACTTTCAATTTCTTCTTTTCTTCATTCACCTCTTCGATGACGCCATTAAAGTCATTGAACGGCCCTTCAATTATTTTAACTGTTTCTCCCAAAATGAATGGCTCGCTGATAGAACCACCTAAGTCGTTCATCTCATCTACCTTACCTAGCATTTTGTTTACTTCAGATTTTCTCAAACAAATAATGTTTCCTTTAGACCCTTTGCCATCTGTCAAGAAGTGCATCACGTTGGTCACATTGCTAATCGACATCACGATGTCATCTGGCAAACGCCCGCCGTTATTGCTGTCTACCACTTCCATCATAACATAACCAGGGAAATAGTTTTTCTCGCGCATTACTTTTTTACCATTTTGCACTTTGTAAACTTTTTCCATTGGTAAAAACACTTGCTTAATAATTTTAGTCCAATTATTTCTAACAATGTCTTTGTCTAAATATTCTTTGATCTTTTTTTCTTTACCACTCACTACACGTAGCACATACCATTTCGTTTCTGGAACGACTGCAGCCATTGTTGTAACGGGTGTATTTAAAACTTCTGTTTCCATGTGCTTACTTAAATAATGAGTATATCAACTTTAATAATTGGTTACTTGAAAAATCCATCACCCATACTAAAGCAGTAATAATAACAGTTGCTACTAATACAATTACAGTGCTTTGTTGCAAGGTGGCCCAGGTTGGCCAGGTTACTTTTTCTTGTAACTCGATGTAACTTTCTTTAAAATAATTAGCAATCTTGTTCATACAATTCTGTTTTTTTTGATCCCATTTGTGTTATAAATATAGCTTTTCCGCTATAAACTTAGCACGGGCACTAGGATTCGAACCCAGATCAAAGGTTTTGGAGACCCGTATGCTACCGTTGCACTATGCCCGTATGAACCAAAAGTCTCTGGTCCTAGCTAATGCTAAAACCAAAGACTTTCAGTTATTATGTTGAGTTAAATTACTTAATAATCTCAGTAACTTGACCAGCGCCTACAGTTCTTCCACCCTCACGGATAGCGAACTTAAGACCTTTTTCCATCGCGATAGGTTGGATCAACTTTACAGTTAAACTAACGTTATCACCTGGCATTACCATCTCAGTTCCTTCTGGTAGAGAACACTCTCCAGTAACATCCGTAGTACGGAAGTAGAATTGAGGACGATATTTATTAAAGAATGGAGTATGACGTCCACCTTCTTCTTTTGATAATACGTAAACTTCACATTTAAAATCTGTATGTGGAGTGATTGTTTTTGGTGCGCAAATAACCATACCACGACGGATATCTTTTTTCTCAATACCACGTAATAATAAACCTGCGTTGTCACCAGCTTGACCTTGATCCAATAATTTTTTGAACATCTCCACACCAGTTACGGTTGAGCTCATTGGAGCATCCATCAAACCTACGATTTCAACTGCTTCACCTACTTTAACAATACCACGCTCGATACGACCTGTAGCAACTGTTCCACGACCAGTGATCGAGAATACGTCCTCTACAGACATCAAGAATGGTTGATCGATAGGACGAGGAGGCAAAGGAATATAGGTATCTACAGCATTCATTAATTCTGTAACTGCATCTAACCATTTTTGTTCTCCAGACAATGCGCCTGTAGCAGAACCACGGATCACAGGAGTTTTATCTCCATCAAACCCATAAGAAGTTAATAAATCACGAACTTCCATTTCAACTAAGTCTAATAATTCAGGATCATCGACTAAGTCAACTTTATTCATGAATACTACGATTTGTGGAACACCTACCTGACGTGCCAACAAGATATGCTCTTTTGTTTGTGGCATAGGACCATCTGTAGCCGCAACTACTAGAATAGCTCCATCCATTTGAGCAGCACCAGTGATCATGTTTTTAACATAATCCGCGTGACCTGGACAGTCAACGTGTGCATAGTGACGAGTGTCAGTTTGATATTCTACGTGTGCTGTATTGATAGTGATACCACGCTCTTTCTCTTCGGGTGCACCGTCAATTTCATCGTAGTTTTTCTTTGCTGCTAACCCTCTTTTAGATAATACATCTGTGATGGCAGCAGTTAATGTTGTTTTACCATGGTCAACGTGGCCAATAGTTCCAACGTTTACGTGGGGTTTCTCCCTCTTAAAGGTCTCTTTAGACATCTTTATTTGTTTTTATTTTATTTTATAATTGCCGTTAATAGACCACCGAGTCCATCAACCATAGCTTTCAAAATTAAATCAACCTACTCAATTCACCTAGTTCTTAGCACTTTTTCTTCATTTCACTTGCTTTTTCAAGCCTTTTACTAGTTTTTGAGCCGTTGATGAGAATCGAACTCACGACCTCTTCCTTACCAAGGAAGTGCTCTACCACTGAGCCACAACGGCAATTGTCTAACCGGTTTCCATTGCTACCCATCAACAAACCAAATGGAGCGGGAGACCAGGCTCGAACTGGCCACCTATAGCTTGGAAGGCTATCGCTCTACCAAATGAGCTACTCCCGCTTTAATCTCCTTTTTTTCCTCCTTTAAAGAACTATTTTTCTTTTTTGCACCTAGGGCTGCAAGTTACGAAAAATTTGGTGGGCAGAGTAGGGTTCGAACCTACGTACTCGTGAGAGAACAGATTTACAGTCTGTCGCCTTTAACCACTCGGCCATCTGCCCAAATTTTTTACTGAGCCGGAAATGGGACTCGAACCCGCGACCTGCTGATTACAAATCAGCTGCTCTACCAACTGAGCTATTCCGGCAAGACATGAAAGAACTATCCCAAAATTTTGGGATGGCAAAGGTAATGGAATTCTTTATTTATCAAAATTTTAGAGCAGTTTTTATCCCAAAATCAAGGCAAATATCAAAATAAGATCCAATTATCGCTCTGAATACATCAAAAGGCAGAAATCCATGAATAAAAAATGCCCATTGTCAAATTGATTGGAGACAATGGGCAAAGAATTTTAAATAGTAGTATTTAACCCGCTAATTTTTCTTTTTTCTTAATTAATTGGTTGGTAATAGCATTAAAAGCATCGTCAAAAGCGGTCTGAAATGTAGTTGCTGAAGCTTTTACAAAACAATCTTGTTTAGGAATATGAATTTTTATTTCCACCACTTTTTCGTTGATCGCATGTGCCAGACTTTCTAATTTTAAATATACTTCAACCTTGGTGATTCGGTCGTGGAAGGTTTCTAATTTTTCTAATTTTTTTTGAACAAAATCTAATAGTTTTTTGTCTGCATCAAAATGCACCGTCTGAATACTGATGTTCATAAGATTAATTTTTAAAAGATGAAAAATAAAGAACTGAACAAGTAATACGTTTTTCTTACTTATACAAGTAAGTTACCACAATTTTGAAAAAAAATTGAAGGATAAAAATGATTTAAGAAAACTTTGTGACCAGCAATGATAACTGTCATGTTTAGCATAAGTGATCAATGATAAAACTTAGGCTTTTGGATGCGCTTTTGAAAAAACTTCTTTTAATTTTTCTATGGTGTTATGGGTGTATACCTGCGTGGCTGCCAAACTGCTGTGGCCTAGCAATTCCTTTACTGCATTCAAATCAGCGCCATTGTTCATTAAATGTGTAGCAAAACTATGCCTTAATACGTGTGGGCTTTTCTTTTGTAAAGATGTCACCTGTGATAAATAAAATTTAACAAAAGTATATACTGCTTTTGGTTGAAGGGCCTTTCCATTTTCATTGACAAATAAATGAGCATTGCCATTGGCTGCTTCAGGTTTTTGACTGATATATTTTTTTAATTCCAAGGTCAATTCAGGACTCAATGGTAAAATTCTTTCTTTATTCCCTTTGCCCAATACTTTGATGATTTTTTTAGAAAGATCTACCTGATTTTCTTTGCATTGAATTAGTTCACTCAAACGCATGCCCGTTGCATAAAAAACTTGAATGACCATTTTTTCGGTATACCCCTTCCACCCTTCTGCAAAGGATAAATTAAGAAACAATTGTTCCATATCATTTTCTGCAATAAAGCTGGGCAATCTTTTACTAATTTTTGGACTAATCACGGTTTCCATCGGACTTTTAACTAAATGTCCTTGTTGGATTTGATATTTATAAAAAGATTTTAAAGAAGATATTTTTCGATTCAATGTTTTGCCTGTCAACTCCTCTTCTTTCATTGAAGCCAACCAGGAACGAACCATAGTGCCATTAATAACGGTGTAATCCAAGCCATCATATTGGGTAGCAATAAAATCAAAGAATTGAATTAGGTCATTGGAATAGGCCGTAATGGTATGCACAGAATAGCGTTTCTCAAATTGGAGGTAGGCCAAAAAAGCATTCAGCGGGATATGACGGGTTTGAAAAGACATGGCCTACTAAAGATAAGACATGTAGGGGAAATCTAAAAGACGCAATAAAACAAAAAACCAAGCTAGGTTATACCTGGCTTGGTTTTAATATCATTAGAGGAAAACGAGGAACTATCCTTCGATCTTTCCGCTGAAAATTTGTTGCTTATAAACTGCTTTCAACACTTCGAAACGACGTTTAACCGATGGTTTCACAAATGCTTGACGAGAACGTAAGTTGATCAAAGTTTTACTTTTCTCAAACTTCTTTTTGTACTTTTTTAACGCTTTGTCAATGTTTTCGCAGTCTTTTGAATCAATTATTAACATAATATATATACCTCCTCAGGTGTTTTAAAATAAAAATTGGAAGGCAAAGATAGGATTCCTTTTGAAAATACCAAATTTACTAAAGGTTTTTATCGTCAATCCCCCTTCCTTTTAAGGCTCCAGAGATGGCCTGATCCATGACTCTTTCTGCAAATGGCCTGGTGAGGTCGTTCAATTCCTCTGTTTTGCGCTGAATTAGGTTCTTATCTTCCATAGTAATGGCTAGTTGTAATGCCTGCATGGCATTCGCAGTGGCGGTCATCTCTTCTTTGGATAATAAGGCCGCATTCTTCATCATGAATTTTTCAGTCACTGAAAGCATTTGCTCGGCTTCGGTACTGGCTTCTACCAATGCCCTTAAGGCAATATCGGCCTTTGCATTGGTGATACTTTCCATTAATCTTTGTTCTACTTCTTCATCAGTTAATCCATATTGTGGTTTGATGTCGATGCTTTGTGTGACACCACTTCTTAATTCCTTAGCACTCACTTGTAATATTCCATCCGCATTAATCAAAAAACTTACTTCTACTTTTGGAAGCCCTGCAGGCATAGAAGGAATACCTGATAAAGTAAAAGCAGCTAGTTTTCTATTGTCTTTTACTAAATCTCTTTCCCCTTGATACACAGAAATATTGATACCAGATTGTGCATCTTTTTGAGTGGTATATTGTCTTGAAGCCTTGGTCGGAATTTTTGAATTGCGCGGAAGTAATACATCCATCAATCCACCCATGGTTTCAATACCCAAGCTTAATGGTGTAATATCTAACAACAACATGTTTTGATTGTTTCCAGCTAAAATATCGGCTTGCACAGCAGCACCTAAGGCCACCACTTCATCTGGATTTACAGAATCATTCACAGCTTGGTTAAAAAAGCTAGCTACTGTTTTTTTCACAAGTGGCACGCGCGTACTTCCACCTACCATCAATACAGTATTGATCTCCGAAATATTTAGTCCAGCATCTTTCATCGCCAATTGGCAACAATCCATAGTTTTTTCAATAATAGGTGCAATTAATTCTTCAAAGACTTTCTTAGTGATGGAAATTTTTTCTCCTGCAAATTCAGTTTCGAAAGTATCGGCATTGGATAAAACTATTTTAGCTTTTTCAGCAGCCAATCTTAATTGTTGTTTTAAAATTTTATGGTCTTCTAAATTTGCTACCCCCATTTCTTGCATCCAATATTTTATAATGGCGCGGTCTAAATCATCCCCACCCAAATAAGTATCTCCATTGGTACTTAATACTTCGAAGATGCCATTAGAAATTTTTAAAATTGAAATATCAAAAGTACCTCCGCCCAAATCATAGACTGCGATTGTTTTTTCTTCAGCAGGATCCATGCCCAAACCATAGGCCAAACTTGCTGCAGTGGGTTCGTTGATAATACGCAATACATCAAGCCCTGCTAATTTTCCAGCATCGCGTGTGGCTTGACGTTGGGTATCATTAAAATAGGCAGGCACCGTTATTACTGCTTTAGTGACAGGTGTTTTTAAAATATGTTCGGCACGTTTTTTTAATTCAATCAATATATATGAAGACAAATCGATGGGCGAATAAAAAGTATTACCCACTTGCACTTTCACTAAACTATCTCTATTGTCATCTATAATTTTATACGCAAAAAAATCTTGATGATTGCTAATGTCATTATGACTTTTGCCCATCAAACGCTTTGCACTAAAGATGGTGTTTGCCGGATCTGTTTCTAAATAAGGTTTTGCATTCATCCCTACTTCTACATTTCCAAAGGCATCAAAATGCACCACACTTGGTACTATACTACTGCCATCAAATTCTTTTAATGCAGTGGGTAATTTGGTATCAGGATGTATCATCGCCACCAAACTATTGGTGGTACCTAAATCGATACCTACAATAATCTCTGCTTGCTGCAAACTCCCTGTAGCTAAATTAATACCAATCTTGGCCATTTAAAAAATTTTACAAATGTACAATGCAAGCCAAATTAAAACTTATGATTTGAGGAAAGATTTAAAACCCAACTTAGGCAACCTGCTTTGCTGCATGAATTAATTTAGTTTTAGAAAATGTATCATGCAAAGGTTGACCATTCCAAGCCAATCCAAACATAGAAACAATGGTAGTTCTTAGGGTGGCTCTTATAAAAAATTGAAAGATATTGGGCCTACCCCCTTTTTCCGAAACCACCTTGGTTCCGGTTAACCATTTGGCGGGGGTGCGTAAAAAAATAAATTCAAACAAAAAAGCATACAACCACATCGTGGCAAAAAAGAAAACGCCATACTGATAAGGAGTATAATTCCAGTACATCACATGAAAATTCCACCAACCATAGACCAAATAGGCAATAAGGGCAATTAATATTGTATCCACTAAAAAGTGTAAAATTCTGGTTCCGTCGCCAATTGTGGGAGTTGTTGGGTTCATGATGCGAAATTATTGCATTTTAGTAGTTATTTTTGCCTAAAGTATTTAGAATATGACTTTAATACAAGAACTACGTTGGAGAGGAATGATTCAAGACATAATGCCGGGCACGGAGGAATTGTTTGAAAAAGAACAAGTGTCAGGCTATATTGGCTTTGATCCTACTTCCGATAGTTTGCATATTGGTAGTTTAGTACCTATTTTATTATTGATGCATTTACAAAGAGCTGGTCATAAACCTGTGGCCTTGGTAGGTGGTGCGACGGGTATGGTGGGCGACCCTAGTGGAAAAAGTGAAGAGCGTAATTTATTAAGCGAGGAAATATTACAATTCAATTTAGCAGGGGTTAAAAAACAATTGGCTCATTTTTTAAATTTTGATCCAAGCCTTTCGAATGCGGCTGAAATGGTGAATAACTATGATTGGTTCAAGAATTTTAATTTTTTAGATTTTATTAGAGAGGTAGGTAAGCATATTACGGTGAATTATATGATGGCCAAAGACAGTGTGAAAAAAAGAATTGAAGGCGATACGGGTATGAGCTTTACTGAATTTACTTATCAATTGGTGCAAGGCTATGATTTTTACTGGTTGTATAAAAATAAAAATTGTAAAGTACAAATGGGTGGAAGTGACCAATGGGGTAATATCACTACCGGTACTGAATTAATTAGAAGAAAAATGGGTGGAGAAGCATTTGCTTTTACTTGTCCTTTAATCACCAAGACCGATGGTGGTAAGTTTGGTAAAACAGAAAAAGGAAATATTTGGTTGGATGCGAATAAAACTTCCCCTTATCAATTTTATCAGTTCTGGTTAAATGCAAGCGATGAAGATGCCAAAAAATGGATTAAGATTTTTACGCTTCTACCTTTTGATACAATTGATAAACTAATTGCCGACCACGAACTAGCACCACAAGAAAGAATTTTACAAAAAAACTTAGCGGCAGCATTAACCAAATTAGTGCATAGCGAAGAAGATTTGAATTTCGCTATTCGTGCCACTGAAATTTTATTTGGCAACGCCACTACGGAAGTTCTAAAATCTTTGAGCGAAGTACAGTTGCTTCAAGTAATGGAAGGCGTGCCTATGGTAAATGTAACACTAGCGCAACTTACAGAAGGTTATGATTTAATAAGCTTATTAGCTGATACAAAAATATTTCCAAGCAAGGGTGAAGCGCGTAAAATGTGGCAGAGCGGAGGCATTGGTATTAACAAAGAAAAAATTGGCTCCGATTTTACTAATGTAACCAGCGCACAATTATTACAAGGCAAATACATCCTATTACAAAAAGGTAAAAAGAATTATTATTTAGTGATTGCTGCTTAGCCTATTGTAGGACCTTCCACATTTCTTCTGCGACTAAGGCGTTGCCTTTTTCATTCAAATGCACTCCATCGTTGGTTAATATACCTCTATCCTTATTTTCTGGATTATTCTTTACACTATATGCATGAAAAATACTTCTCAAATCAACCAATCCTAATCCATTCTCTTTTACATACTTTCTCATCCAACTACTGTAGGCATTTAAATCACCATCTTGGGAATTAGAAAAATCATTTTTTTCTCCAATAGCCGCCGGGGTCACTACAATAACTTTAGCACCTGCAGCTTGTATTTTTTTAACCACTGCATCATAAAATCGTCCAAACTTATCAAAATCAGTTCCTGTTCCAAAACTTGATTTATGCCAAACATCATTCACCCCTACCCAAATTACCACTACATCTGGTTTTTTTTCAAGCACATCTTTTTCAATTCTTAAGTACAAATCATAAATTTTATTTCCACTTATTCCAGCTCCATTTAATTCAAACTTATCACCAGCCCCTTTTGCTGCTATCATATTTTGTAAAACATCAATATATCCCCCTTTTTCTACGCCAGCTTGCGTAATAGAGTCCCCAAAAAACACCACTTTCTTTTTCTTTTCCCCTTTAAAGGACATTATAAACATAGAAGCAATAAAAAGGGTAATTAGCGTCAATTTCATTCCCATAAAGTTCAATTTTAGTTGATAAATATAAATGTATGGTTAAGTTAAGGCAATTTCATAATAATGGGCTAAAAAGGGATTATTATTTGGAAAATTTTACTTCGCACCCTATTTTTGCAGTCCATTCTAAGAATGGCATAGGATTGCCTGATAGTATAATGGTAGTACGACTGTTTTTGGTGCAGTTTGTCTTGGTTCGAATCCAGGTCGGGCAACCAAAGAAAAAAGAAGCCACAACGTAAGTTGTGGTTTTTTTATGCCCGAGAAGCAGCGAGTGAAACGAGCTCAATGTATCGACAAGGCAAAAACAAGCTTGCTTGATTTTTGTATTGGAGATGCATTGATAAAATTGCGCAGCAATTTGCGATCGAGGGTATAAAAAAACAAAGGCAGTTCCTGGAACTGCCTTTGTAGCTTCTTTATTTTATGTTGGGATTTTCCCTCTTAAAGGATGACCGAACGAAGTGAGGTCAATCCTGAGTTGGGTTTTCCCTCTTAAAGGATGACCGAACGAAGTGAGGTCAATCCTGAGTTGGGTTTTCCCTCTTAAAGGATGACCGAACGAAGTGAGGTCAATCCTGATTTGGGATTTTCCCATTGTTCTATTTCATAGGCACCACCATCACTGGCATGGTCGCATGCCTTACAATATATTCAGCAGTACTTCCCATCACTACATGAGAAAATCCGGTACGCCCATGTGTACCCACTACGATATAGTCAACCTTTTCTTTAATGGCTTTTTCAATGACCACATCTTTAGCATTGCCTACTTCCACATAAATTTCAATGGGTATACCTGGGAACTTATTTTGGACTAGCGTTAGTTCTTTGATAGCGGCTTCTTTTTGTGCCGTATATATTTCATCCCAAGGAGTAGGCACCATGGACATCTGTGATTGCAAATAATCGACATACATAGCTACGACAGAACTTAAAATTACTGAAGCTTCCATTTTAGTAGCAAGCTCCATTCCTTTTTTAATAACTAATGCTGAGGATTCACTTAAATCTACTGCTATTAATATTTTATTTTTCATGGCTTTATATTTTTACAAAGCTAGAAAATTGAACTGCCCTAAAATATGATCTAAGTTAGAAAATTTAGTACTTGAAATGATCTCTGTCAGTGCTTCAACTTATTCTTCACTTTCTACAATGGTGCCATAATCCACCAATAGCTCTTCGCCAACAGCGATGTCACGAATGGCTTCGAATTGCTCGCCCTCATTTAAAGAAATCACATTGGGCGTGTCGGAATGGTTTAAATAAATCACAAGGTCTATAAGCTTAAAGCCATAATCGGGAATAAAATAATGGTCTTCATCAAACAAGCAGTGGTTCTCAATTAAGTCTTTGGAATGTTGTGGTAAGGCATCTACTTCTTCTTTACTTACTTTAATCCAATCACCAACGCCTTGAGAAAAAATATCTTTTGTTCCTTTTGGAATATTTCTAATGGCAAAAACACCTATCCCATGCAATGGGGATGGCTTGATCATCACATAAGTAGAGGCACTCAATTCTTTTAATAAGGCGGCTTTATTCATAAGGTATTAACTCAAAATTTGCATACATTCTTTTAAAGAAACCTCCCAACTTGGAATCACCAAGTCCAACTCATTTTCAATTTTATCGGTTGCTAAAACAGAATAACATGGCCTTATGGCCGGTGTAGGAAATTCTTTTGTACTGATAGATACTAAGTTGCAAGTTAGTCCAGCGTTGGCTTTGATGGCGACAGCAAAATCATACCAAGTAGTTTCTCCTTGATTGGCATAATGATAAATGCCTTGTACCATCTTACCTGCATTAATGGCATCAATCATTTTAATAGTTGCCATTGCCAAGTCCTTGGCATAGGTGGGTCTGCCCAATTGATCGCCTACAATTTTTAATTCCGGACGCTCTTTCATTAAACGCATCATGGTTTTTACAAAATTATTTCCATGGCTACTAAACACCCATGAAGTTCGAATAATGATGGTAGATGGATACTCTTGCAAAGCCAATTGTTCACCGCTTGCTTTAGTTTGTCCGTAAAAATTGATTGGATCTATTTTTGTTTCAGGCAAATAAGGCGTAGTAGACTGACCATTAAAAACATAATCTGTTGAATAGGTAATCAAACGTATTTTGTTTTTCTTGGAAATACTGGCCAATGTTTGCACTGCAATGGTGTTGATGGTATTGGCCAATTCCTTCTCAGTTTCTGCTTTGTCTACAGCAGTATAAGCTGCCGTATTAATAATTAGATCTGGTGTAAGCTGATTAAGGATGGCTTCAAAGGAAGCAGGCTTGGCTAAATCTAGTTGTGTTCGATCTAGAAAAATAAATTCATAGTCAGGAAGTTTGTTTGCCAACTGACTTAGCTCCCATCCCAATTGACCATTGGCTCCTGTTACTAGTATTTTTTTTATCGCCATTAATTAGAAGTAAATTCTTTAGGCAATTTAGTCCATTCACTTGGTGGCAGTGCTTTAAAATAATCGTAGGTTTTTTTCAATCCCTCTGCTCTATCCACTTTTGGCTCCCAACCTAATAATTTTTTTGCCTTCGTAATATCGGGTTGTCTTTGTTTTGGATCGTCCACTGGTAAATCCTTATAAACAATTTTAACGGAAGACCCTGTTAGTTTCAACACCTCTTCTGCAAAATCTTTTAAACTTATTTCATTGGGGTTACCAATATTGACAGGACTTGAATAGTCGCTTAATAATAATTTGTAAATCCCTTCTACTAAATCATCGACATAGCAGAAGCTTCTTGTTTGTGATCCATCTCCAAACACGGTCATGTCTTCTCCTCTTAATGCTTGACCAATAAAGGCAGGTAGTGCACGGCCATCGTTCAAACGCATTCTAGGCCCATAAGTATTGAATATTCTAATAATTCTTGTCTCCACCTGATGAAAAGTATGATAGGCCATGGTGATAGATTCCATGTAACGTTTTGCTTCATCATAGACACCTCTTGGCCCCACCGGATTTACATTACCCCAGTACTCCTCTGTTTGAGGATGCACCAATGGGTCGCCATAAACTTCACTCGTACTGGCTACTAATATTCTTGCATTTTTAGCTCTTGCTAAACCTAAACAATGATGCGTACCCATCGCACCCACTTTCAAAGTTTGAATGGGAATTTTTAGATAATCGATAGGGCTTGCAGGGGATGCGAAATGTAAAATATAATCCAGTGCCCCTTCTATTTCAATGTACTTAGTAATATCGTGATGGATGAACTCAAAATTGGTATTAGATCTTAGATGTGCAATATTTTGAAGATCGCCGGTAATTAAATTATCCATGGCAATCACATAGTAGCCTTCTTTAATAAAGCGATCACTTAAATGCGATCCTAAAAAACCAGCAGCCCCAGTAATTAAAACTCTTTTTTGACTCATAGTATTTATTTTGTGGCAGCAGCCCTTCCAATGCTTTCATAATGATACCCTAATTCTTTCATTTTTGAAACTTCAAAAAGATTACGGCCATCGAATATGATTTTGTTTTTAATTTCTTTTTCTATTCTTTCAAAATCGGGGGTTCTGAACTCACTCCACTCTGTTGCTATGATTAAAAAGTCGGCGCCAGATAATGCCTCGTATGGACTACTTGCATACACTATTTTATCGCCAATTTGCGCTTTTACATTGGGCATGGCTTCAGGATCAAAAGCAGTAATAGTAGCACCCATAGAAGTTAATGCATCAATAATACTTAAAGCAGGAGCTTCTCTAATATCATCTGTATTAGGCTTGAAGGCCAAACCCCAGAGGGCAATATGTTTTCCTTTTAAATCACCTTTAAAATAAGATTTTATTTTTTCAACTAAATGTAATTTTTGATTGGCGTTAACTTTCTCCACCGCCTTTAAAATTTCAAAATCATATTTTACTTCATCCGAGGACATAATTAAGGCTTGTACATCTTTGGGGAAACAAGATCCTCCATACCCAATGCCAGGGAATAAAAAACGTTTGCCAATTCTATCATCCGATCCTATGCCTCTTCTGACCATATCCACATCGGCACCCATGCGCTCACACAATTGAGCCACTTCATTCATAAAAGATATTTTGGTGGCTAAAAAACTATTGGCTGCATACTTCGTTAATTCAGAACTACGTTCATCCATAAAAATGACTGGATTTCCTTGACGCACAAATGGCGCATATAAATCACTCATTAATTTTTTAGCTCTCTCTGATTGAGTGCCCACCACCACTCTATCGGGTTTCATAAAATCATCCACCGCTACCCCCTCTCTTAGAAATTCGGGATTGCTGACTACATCAAATTCTCCTTTGTAATTTTTAGCAATGGCTGCTTTTACTTTGTCGGCCGTACCCACAGGCACCGTACTTTTATTGACAATGACTTTGTATCCTTTCATTATTTTTCCTAAATGCTCCGCTACCCCCAAAACATATTTCAAATCGGCACTGCCATCTGCCCCTGGAGGGGTGGGCAATGCAAGAAAAATTATTTCTGCCTCATCTAAAACAGTTTCTAACTGAGTGGTAAAGGTTAAACGATCTTCTTTAATATTTCTTAAAAATATTTTCTCCAAACCTGGCTCATAAATAGTGATTTGACCACTGCTTAACTTTTCTACTTTATTTTTATCAATATCTACACAACTTACCTTGTTGCCCGTCTCCGCGAAACAAGTGCCTGTTACTAAGCCCACATAGCCCGTGCCTACTACTGTTATTTTCATTTAAATGATTTTATTTGAAAAATGATTTTACGCCATCTACAATATATAATAATTGCTCCTCCTCCATTTCGGTGTGCACCGGCAAAGAACATACACAGGTTGTTAAATAGTCTGTAACCGGCAAATTCCAATTTTTATTTTTTTGTGTACCAAACATTTTTTGTAAATGCCCTGGCACTGGATAATAGATCATACAAGGAATTTCTTTAGCAGTCAAATGGGTAATGAAAGCGGCTCTGTCTATGCCATTTAACTGAATGGTGTATTGGTGGTATACATGCGTAGAACAAGCAGCCAAGCCAGGTACAATAATTTCTTTGATGGATGCAAATGCGGTGTTATAATAATTAGCAACATTTTGTCTAGCCGCATTGTAGGCATCTAAATGTTTTAATTTAATATTTAAAATGGCCGCTTGTATGGAGTCTAACCTAGAATTACACCCAACCACATCGTGGTAATATCTTTCTGATTGACCGTGGTTGGCAATCATGGACATTTTATCTGCTAGTACTTTATCATTGGTAAACAAAGCACCTCCATCTCCAAAGGCTCCTAAATTTTTACTAGGGTAAAATGAAGTGGCTCCTATATGTCCAATCGTTCCTGTTTTTTTGGTAACCCCATTGGAGAAAGTATAATCGCATCCAATGGCTTGTGCATTGTCTTCGATCACAAATAAATTATTCGCTTTGGCAATTTCCATGATTTGTTCCATGGGTGCTGCTTGACCATACAAATGCACTGGAACTATGGCCTTGGTTTTGGGTGTGATGGCTTTTTTCAAACTTTCAATATCCATGCAAAAAGTGATTGGATCCACTTCCACAAAAACTGGCGTTAATTTTAACAAAGCCACGACTTCGGTGGTAGCGATATAAGTAAAGGAAGGTGTAATCACTTCATCCCCAGGTTCAAGTCCTAAGGCCATCATGGCAATTTGTAAGGCATCTGTGCCATTGGCACATGGAATTACATAAGCTGCTCCTAAATAAGTAGCTAAATTTTGTGCAAAATCTTTTACGGCCTTACCATTGATATAGGCAGCACTGTCTAATACTTCCTGTATGGCTTGATCTACTTCTGATTGGATGGCTAGATACTGATTTTTAGTATCCACCATTTGAATTTTTCGCATCCTTTGAATTTGTGCAAATTTACAATAAAATGGCTAATTCAGTCCATTTCTGAAGCATATAAGCTGCTCCAAAACAATTTGAATAGATATGCTATTTTTTATTGATTTTTGCCTTAAGAATTAGCTCCATGTATTTGTACCAATTGTTTTTATGGTTGTACCCATTGATTGCTCGCTGTATTAGCCCATTTAATGCAAAGGCGAAACAATGGCTCATTGGGCAAAATGAGGTTTGGAATCAAATCAATCAATTGATCCCTAAGATCAAACAACCCATTGTCTGGATCCATTGTGCCTCTTACGGAGAATTTGAACAAGGATTGCCCATTATTGAAAAATTAAAAAGTAATTACCCCAACCATCAAATTTGGCTTACATTTTTTTCACCTTCGGGCTACTTGCATCGAAAAAATGATCCTTCCGTTGATTTTGTGACCTACTTACCGTTTGATGGGGCAAAAAATGCTAAGCAATTTATAGAAATTGTACAACCCAAATTAATTGTTTTTATTAAATATGAATTTTGGTATTATTATTTAAAAGAAGCTAAAAAGCAAAATATTCCCACCCTATTGGTTTCTGCTATTTTTAGACCAGGTCAAATTTTCTTTCAATTTTATGGAGGATTTAATAAAAAAATGCTGGGCTTATTTTCATGCATTTTGGTTCAGGATAAATCTTCTTTTGACTTAATAAAAACTGGTTGGCCAAATTTAAAAATTGAAATTACAGGAGATACAAGATATGACAGAGTATTTCAAACTGCAGCTTTGATTACGAAGTTTGATTGGATTCAGAAATTAAATCAAAATAAAATAATTATTGCAGGCAGTACCTGGAAAGAAGACCATGCTTTATTAGCCACTGCCTCCAAAAGTTTACAAAAAATAAATTGGATCATAGTACCTCATCATGTAGATTCAAATGCTATAGATGAATGCAAAAATTGTTTTCCTAATGCCATTACCTTAACCGAATTACAAAATTCTAATCAGCATTTTACCTTACCTACTATAATTATTATTGACCAAATTGGAATACTAAGAAATTTATACCAGTATGCCTATATCAGTTATGTAGGTGGAGGTTTTGGTAAAGAAGGTGTGCATAATGTATTGGAACCAGCTGCTTTTGGCCAACCTGTGATTTGGGGTGAAAAGGATGAAAAATACATTGAAGCAGTTGGTTTGAGGAAGGCAGGCGGCGGTTTTAAAATAAAATCTGCCAATGAATTTATTGTACTTGCACAAGCATTGATTTTCAATGAAGAAAAATACCAGGAAGCTGCTGCTCAAGCCAAAAAATTTATTAGTTCAAATGCAGGGGCTACACATAAAACAATTCAATTTATTAAAGACCAGCAACTATTACCCTAGGATTGTTTACTTTTACGCAAATAGTTGATAAAAAAATAATGATTAATTAGAGGATATGTTTATTGAACAAAATATTACTGGAGAAAGAAGAGGCTGGATTGAAGTCATTGGAGGAAGCATGTTTAGCGGTAAAACCGAAGAATTAATTAGAAGATTAAAAAGAGCAAAAATTGCCAATCTAAAAGTTGAAATTTACAAGCCTGCCACGGATACTCGTTTTGATGTCAATAAAGTTGTCAGTCATGACGCTAATTCTATTGATTCTATTGCTGTGAAAGATTCCAATGAAATTTTAGCATTAGCCAAAGAGGCAGATGTCATTGGTATAGATGAAGCACAATTTTTTGATGCAGGGATTATTAAAGTTTGCGAAACACTTATGATGCAAGGTAAAAGAGTGATTGTGGCTGGATTAGATATGGATTATTTAGGTAATCCTTTTGGTCCCATGCCTCAATTGTTGGCCATTGCTGATTTTATCACAAAATTACATGCCATCTGTGTTCAATGTGGTCACTTAGCCAATATTTCCTACAGAACAACGAATGAAGCAGGAACGGTGGTATTGGGAGAAAAAAATAATTATGAACCTCGTTGTAGAATATGTGCCAGTAAATAATGAACTCTATTAAATCGATATATACCCTATTAAAAAAAGATACTTTGCTAGAGTTTAGGCAACAGTATACATTTTTTGGTATTTTATTGTACATCGCTTCCACCACTTTTGTAATCTACTTAACCATGGGCCAGCCCGATGATAAAGTATGGAATGGCCTTTTTTGGGTGACCCTTTTATTTATTTGTATTAATACCGTTGCAAGAAGTTTTTTACAAGAAGGCAAAGGCCGAATGCTTTATTTTTATACGACCACCCACCCTGTGGATTTTATTTTCTCTAAATTAATTTACAACAGCTTACTCATGTGTTTAATGAGTGGCCTGAGTTTACTTTTATTTATTTTATTATTGGGCAATCCCTTACAACATGCGTTCTTATTTTTTGGCATGAGTTGCTTGGGCGGAATTAGCTTAAGCTTGGTATTTAGTTTTCTAGCCGCCATTGCTGCTAAAGCTCAACAACCTTCGGCCATCATGGCCATTCTTGGTTTTCCTTTAATTATTCCTCAATTAATGTTGTTGATGAAAATTGCCAATATTGCATTTGCCGATGTGGTGCAAAATGGATTACCTCAATTAGTAGGTTTATTGTGCGGCTTTGATATTATGATTGTAGCACTCTCCTATATTCTTTTTCCTTTTCTTTGGAAAGAATAGGAAATATAAGATACTTAAAATAAAATTAAGCATCTTATATTTTATATCTTTTTGATTTTTTTTACTGCACTCTATCCTTTTAAAATTCTAAATTTAAAAGGTCAAAAAAAGGAATGGACTAAAATTGCAAATGACGAACAGTTTGTCCGTTGTTAATGAGTTGCTTTAAAGATTCTATACCAATAGTTAAATGTCTTTGTACAAATTGCGCTGTTACTTTTGAATCGCTAGCTTCTGTTTTCACACCTTCTGGAACCATGGGAGAATCACTTACTAATAATAAAGCCCCTGTAGGAATTTTATTGTAAAAGCCAACGGTAAAAATGGTCGCTGTTTCCATATCAATGGCGTAGGCTCTAATATCTGTTAAATATTCTTTGAATTTTTCATCGTGCTCCCATACTCTTCTATTAGTGGTATATACAGTACCTGTCCAATAATCAACGCCGTTATCACGAATGGTAGTAGAGATTGCTTTTTGTAAGGCGAAGGCAGGAAGTGCTGGCACTTCGGGTGGAAAATAATCGTTGGATGTACCTTCTCCTCTTATTGCTGCAATAGGTAATATTAAATCGCCTATTTTATTTCTCTTTTTTAATCCGCCGCATTTACCTAAAAATAAAACCGCTTCAGGTTGAATGGCAGTTAATAAATCCATTATAGTGGCTGCCCCTGGGCTACCCATTCCAAAATTAATAATAGAAATACCATCAGCCGTGGCGCACTGCATAGGTCGGTCCTTGCCAATAACTTCCACTTTGTGCATTTCAGCAAACATATTTACATAATTGCTGAAATTGGTGAGTAGTACAAAACGACCTAATTGGTCTAAGCTAGCACCCGTATACCTTGGTAACCAATTCTCTACGATTTCTTCTTTTGTTTTCATACTATCTAATTTTAAGGTTTCTACTACTTATCTTTGAACAAAGTATTATATAAAAATACGAATTTAAATTTAAATGATAGTTCTCCATTATCCTAACTACCCTTTTAAAATAAAAGCCCTGAATGGTAAGGATCAAATTTTTGATCCCTTTAGAAAAATATGGGTGGTACTTACACCCGAAGAATGGGTAAGACAAAACCTATTACAATACCTCATTCAAAATTTAAATTACCCTTCCAGTTTAATTGCAGTAGAAAGAGAAATAAAATTAGGAGAGCTTTCTAAGCGCTTTGATATAGTGGTCTATAAAAACGAAATGCCCTGGATGATTATTGAATGCAAAGAAGCCAATGTATCGTTAAATGAAAAAACGATGGATCAAATTTTACAATACCAACAAGTATTAATGGCTCAGTATTTATTTATAAGCAATGGGCATGAAACACTCGGTGCTAAAATAGCATCGGGGAAACTGCAAGCTTTGCAAAATTTCCCCGATTACGCATAAAATTTATTTTCTATTTTTACGCTTTCAGTACTTATAAAATATTTCTTCCCAACTACTAAGGGAAGATACCTAATTCAGCATAAGAAGTTCCCACTTTATTAATCGCACATACATAAGCTGCGGAACGCATATCTGGAATAGCTGGATTGGCTTTCCAAATTTCCATAATCTCTCTAGTAGCGGTAATCATCGTTTCTTCTAATCCACTATGCACTAAATCAATTTCATCTGGACCATGTGCAATAATTAATTTTTCAGCTTCCGTTACTTTTTTTCCCGTAAGATCTTCGATTTGTTTTAATATATGTATGTTGGCGTTTTCAGTAAACCTTTTTTCTAAACGGCCATATCTTACGTGACTTAAATTTTTCAACCACTCAAAATAAGAAACTGTTACACCGCCTGCATTTAAATACATATCAGGTATCACTAAAATTCCTTTAGTAGCAAGTATTTCATCGGCCTCCGGTGTTAAAGGACCATTGGCTGCTTCTCCAATTATTTTTGCTTTAATTTTAGGTGCATTGTTTTTATCAATTACATTCTCAAGAGCAGCAGGTATTAATATATCGCAATCTAATTCTAGAGCATCGGCACTTTTTTCAATATTCTTAGCCCCAGGAAAATTTAAAATACTACCTGTCTTTTTACGGTGTTGGAAAACTTCTTCTTCATTTAAACCCGCTTCATTGTAAATAGCACCTTCAAACTCTGCAATAGCCACTACAATAGCACCATGCTCTCTGAAAAATTTAGCAGAATAATAGCCCACATTTCCTAAACCTTGTACTACCACTTTTTTATTTTCAATACCAACCGTTAAGCCTTGTTTTTTCATCACCTCTTCCATCAAGCATACTTCTCTAACTCCAAAAAATACACCTAATCCAGTAGCTTCTTTTCTTCCTCTAACGCCTCCTAATGAAATAGGCTTTCCTGTTACACAACCAGCAGCATCAATTTCTCCTGGCTTTAAAGATTGATAAGTATCCACAATCCAAGCCATTTCTCTTTCCCCGGTTCCATAATCTGGAGCAGGCACATCAATACCAGGACCAATAAAATTTTTCTTCACTAACTCAGAAGTATATCTTCTAGTAATTTTTTCTAGCTCATAGGTGCTTAAGCTTCTTGGGCTAATTTTAATGCCGCCCTTGGCACCACCAAAAGGTACATTCACAATAGCGCATTTATAAGTCATTAAAGCGGCTAGTGCCATTACCTCATCTTGATTTACTGCCATACTAAAACGTATCCCTCCTTTGCAAGGTGACTTATGTTGTGAATGTTGCACACGATAAGCTTCAATTACTTCAATATGTCCATCATCCATTTTAACAGGGAAGCGCATACTGTAAATACTATTACACGCCTTAATTTGTTCTAATAATCCTTGTTCCCAGCTTGTAAACTTGGAAGCTTTATCAAAACTTCTTTCAACACTTTGAAAGAAACTATATTCTTTATTTTCTTGCATAAAAAAAATTTAAATTAGAAGTTTAATTTTTTGCTTTAATTACTTGTATTTTTTAGTTAATCTTTTGCGTTGTTCTCCAATGTCGATATTTTTTTATCAACAGTGGCAACATAAATGAATAGCCCTACTAGTATAATAGTCACCACAGACATGACTATATAAATTTTTCCTTGTTGAACCATGATACTGCTATTCTCTACCACCTTTGTTTGTAATAATTGAAACATATATTTTTATTTATTCTTAGTTGATTATTTAATGAAGTTTCATTATTTATATAAAACTGCCATTATTTTACAATAGTCCATCTTTTTTTAATTTTAATAATTGTACTCTAATGTGTAAAGTGCTTATCCAAACGCCTAATAATGTCCAACCAATCACTGCTGGATAAAAAACAGTACGCATATTGGCCGACATATCTTTTCCGTTCAGCCCAGGGTTACCATCACTACCTTGTCCTCCAGGATGCAATGATTCTGTGAGTCTTGGTAAAATCCATAGTGTGGGAAATAACATAAAGAAAGAAAATATATTATAGACAGCAGAAAGTCTTGCTCTTTTCTCCGTGTCTATTAAACTTCCTCTTAAAACGAAATACGCGAAATAAATAAGTAAGGCAATGGCTGCTCCGTTTTGTTTTGGATCGCCCACCCATGGACTGCCCCATTGATAATTGGCCCAAAATGCACCAGTGATAATACCTAAAAATCCAAACAATAAGCCCACAGATGCATAAGCCATTGAATAAACATCGTGGATCGGATTAGCAGCTCTTAAATATTTTATGGCATAAACAAGAGATACAAATAATAGTATCATCATTCCAAACCACATGGGTACATGAAAGAAGAAATTTCGAATAGACTCTTGCAAACGGTCGTCAAGCTTGGGCACTTTTACTAAAAAGCCATAAGTGCAAGTATATATCAAAAGAATAACAGATAGGATTTTCCACCAGCGCGCTCTCAACATAGTTTAATTTATTTTGTATCGATAAATCCTAAAACTAACAATTGTTTGCAAATTTAATTGTTTTGCATCTAATTGCCCAATTTTAAGTGTGAATCTTAGGTTAACAAAATTACTGCTTATGTTGTACATTTGCCTCCATAATTTTCATGCCGTAACATGAAGCGAACTGCCCCGTAAGGCTGTAGTAAACTTAATGTGGCTATCACCCAAAAATAGACACAAATGAAACTTTCTCAATTTAGGTACGATCTACCTTTAAATCTCATTGCACAATATCCTACTAAAAGAAGAGAGGATAGCAGACTGATGGTCGTTAACCGTCAAAATGGTCACATGGAAAATCGTCATTTCTCTGATTTATTAGAGTACTATGATGATAAAGATGTTTTTGTAGTAAACAATACCAAGGTATTCCCAGCTAGAATGTATGGCCGTAAAGAAAAAACAGGCGCGAAGATTGAAGTATTCTTGTTAAGAGAATTAAATAAGCCTAACCGTTTATGGGATGTGATTGTTGATCCCGCAAGAAAAATTCGTGTAGGCAACAAATTGTATTTCGGAGAAAACGAAGAACTAGTAGCAGAAGTCATTGACAACACAACTAGCCGCGGACGTACGATTCGTTTTTTATGGGAAGGTGATGATGAAGGATTTAGAAAAATGTTAGAATTTTTAGGAGAAACCCCTTTGCCTAAATACATTAAGCGCAAGCCAGATGAAGAAGATAAAGAAAGATATCAAACTGTGTATGCAAAGCATGAAGGTGCGGTGGCCGCTCCTACTGCTGGTTTACACTTTAGTAAAGAGTTAATCAAAAGATCTGAAATTATTGGTATTCGTTTTGCTGAAGTAACCTTACATACTGGTTTAAGTACTTTCAGACCTATTGAAGTAGAAGATTTAAGCAAACATAAAATGGATGCTGAATATTTCAAGATAGATGAAGAAGCTTGTAAGATTATTAATACTGCTAAAGAAAATGGCCGTCGTGTTTGTTCTATTGGAACCACCGCTATGCGCGCTATGGAAAGCAGTGTTACCGCTCAACGTTTATTAAAACCAGCTGAAGGATGGACAAATCATTTTATTCACCCTCCTTATAATTTTAATATTGCCGATAGTTTAGTAACGAACTTCCATTTACCTAAAACAAGTTTGTTGATTATGTCTTGTGCTTTCGCTGGATATGAATTAGCCATGGAGGCTTATAAAAAAGCCATCAAGGATAAATATCGTTTCTTCTCATATGGTGATGCGTTATTATTTATTTAAATTTTATAAAATATAAATTTAAATAAATAATACTCTTAAGATTTTTTTACTATTTATTTAAATTTTATAAAATATAAATTTAAATAAATAATACTCTTAAGATTTTTTTACTATTTATCTAAATTTTATA
>Ga0209188_1000899_pt1 | contig 26122 bp, 24 predicted proteins | sample C_130625_EF_Meta_FD_187307 | JGI IMG/M metagenome (GOLD analysis project Ga0209188, IMG submission 187307) | Freshwater microbial communities from Lake Croche, Canada to study carbon cycling - C_130625_EF_MetaG (SPAdes) (version 2) | ecosystem: Environmental > Aquatic > Freshwater > Lake... | reverse complement strand
CTACAGGTGCAGTTACATTTAGCATTGGACAAAGTGTCGCTACAACAGCAACACCAACATTTGCTGGATTAAATGCAGCCACGGTTGGTAACATTGGTGCCAACGTTGTTGGTACTGGTACTTACTTAACCAGTTTAAACGCAAGCAATTTATCTAGCGGCACGGTTCCTTCTGCACAAATAAGCGGTGCATACACTGGTATTACTCAGGTTGGTACGTTGACTGCTGGTAGCATTGGTGCAGGCTTTACTGCAATCCCAAACTCGGCTCTTGCTAATAGCTCTATCACAGTTAACGGTACTGCAATTAGTTTAGGTGGATCCGCTACAATAACAGCCGCAGCCGGTACATTAACCGGATCAACTTTAGCCGCAGGTGTTACAGCATCTAGCTTAACCAGTGTTGGCACACTTGTTAGTTTAGCAGTAACTGGTAACGTAACAACAGGTAATGTAAGCGGAACAACAGTTTCAGGTACTACTGCATCATTTACTAATTTAGGCGGTACATTACAAACTGCCGCTCAACCAAACGTAACAAGCGTTGGTACACTGGTAAACTTAACAGTTACAAACCCAATTTCTGGTAGCGTAACAGGTAGTGCCGCAACAGCAACAACAGCCGGCACAGTAACAACAGCCGCACAACCAAACATCACTAGCGTTGGTACATTAACTGGACTAACGGTTTCTAGTACTATCACCGGTAGCGTAAGCGGTAGCGCCGCAACAGTGACAGCGGCAAGCCAACCAAGTATCACAACATTGGCGGGTGTAACAAGTTTAGGTACTGCCGCAGTAACTACAACTGCCGCTGGTAACTTTGTTGTTGCTGGTAACTTGACAGTTAGCGGTACATACGAATATGTAAACAGTACTGTTACAGTACTACAAGATCCAATTATTGAATTAAACACCGGTGTCAACGGTGCCGCATTAACTGGCACAGCATTTGACTCTGGTATTAAAACTCACTATTGGACTGGTCTAGCAGACGCCAGTTCGTTCTTTGGTCGTACAAACGCCGCCGGTTCATTGGAATATTTTGGTTATGTATCCGGCGAATCCGGTAACGTAATTACTGGTACATATGGTACAATTAAATCTGGTGCATTAGTTTTAGCAAACTCAACAGCTAGCTCTAGCACAACAACAGGTGCGTTGCAAGTTGCAGGCGGTGCCGGTATTGCTGGCGCAGTTTACGCCGGTTCATTGTACGATACCGGTAACAGAGTTTTAACAACAGCAACATCACATGCCAACAGTGGCGGTGATGTAACAGTCAGCGGTGCCTACAATGCATTGTCATTGACCCTGGCTACGGTGAACACAAACGTAGGTACATTTGGTAATGCTACTTACAATCAAGGTATAACAGTAAACGGCAAAGGTTTAATAACTGGTGTTACAACAGCATTGATTACTCCAGCGTTTAGTAGCTTGACCGGTACACCAACCACATTAAGCGGATACGGAATTACAGATGCATTGAGTACAAGTGCTACCATTGATGGTGGTACTTACTAAGGAATTTTTATTCCTGTAGGATTTAGTTTTTACTAAATCGTTTTAACCTTATTAGGTAGAGAATGGCGCAACCAATTTTATTAAAGCGCAGTTCGGTTGCTGGTAAAGCACCGTTAGCTGCCAACTTACAATACGGCGAATTATCCATCAATTATACTGATGGCGCTCTCTACTACCTAACGTCTCAAAACACCATAGGCTCGTTTTTGGCCAATGGTACATCATACTCAGGAAACGTATTTACAGCTAATATTGCTAGCATTGGCGCAGGTACTATACCTTTTTCTAGTAAACTGCTCACGGTCAGCGATATGGCAAACCCATATACAACCAGTACCAGCAATGGTATACTAACATCATTGAGTTCTGGCGGCGGATACTATTTGACAGATGGTAGTACAGGTACCTATAGCAGAATAGAATCGTTTGGCGGACAACTTGGCATAGGTACACTGAGTAACCATCCAGTGTATCTAGGAACAAATAATAATTACTTTGTCAAGCTAGACACAGTTGGTACAACAACATTCCAGACCACAACAACAAGCACAAGCACCACTACAGGCGCTGTGGTCATTGCTGGTGGCGCAGGCATTGCAGGAAATTTAAACGTTGGTAGTAAACTAACAGCCGGCAACGTAATTACCACCAGTGGTTTATTTTGGGCCAACGGTACAAACGCAATAACATCACAAGTTTCTAATCAGCTGGCCAACTACGGTGGCAATTTAACTGTAAACAATTTAAATGTTACTGGCAATGCGGCAATAACAACACTTACTAGCGGAAACACAACATTATCTGTTGCATCTGACACAGTATATGTCAACGTTGGCGGTGTTACTATTGCTACATTTACTTCATCCGGTTTGGCAATGGCTGCACCAATCAACATGGGCGGTTACGGGCTCGGTGGCTTACCAACTCCTGTAATTTCCGGTGATGCGGCAACCAAAGCATACGCAGATGGATCTTCATCCGCAGGCGCATATCCAACTGGAGATTATGGTACATTCAGCGGAGCATTGGCAACTGATGCATTTGGACAGGCTATTACACAATATACAGTTTACGACCTAAGCAATACACCAAACGGTGCTACTTTGACTGTGAATTTAGAAACTACAACAGGCGGAAGTAATTATGCGTCTGCTAACCCAATTTAATCAATAAATACTAATACAGGAGACGGGAAATGCCAACAGTAGTACAGTTTAGAAGAGGAACCACAGCACAGAATGCCACATTCACTGGGGCAGCCGGTGAAATGACCATTGATACACAGCAAAACATTATTAATGTGCAAGATGGTACCACAATTGGTGGTTGGCCAATGGTTGGAACACTACAGTCCCAGACAGTCTACAATAAAACATTTCCTGTAATTTCTGGTGTAACAGTACACAGCGGCAACTTGGTCGCCAATTCCGCAACGGCAAGCACAAGCGTTTCAACTGGTGCATTGGTAGTTGTGGGCGGCGCCGGCGTTAGTGGTAATGTTACTGCCGGCAATATAAACGTCAATAACGGAATTGGTGTAACTGGTGACGTAGCAATCGCAGGTAACTTGTACACAAATACCGCACGAATAGCCACTACATCCAACGTAACTGCCGTAGTTGCCAATGTAACAACAATTATTGACACATTCCCTACGACTCAATATCGCAGTGCCAAGTACATTGTACAAGCTTCGTCAACCGACGGAAATTATCAAACGATGGAAGCTCTAGTGTTGCATGATGGAACTACACCGCAGATAACTGTATACTCTGCTGTGAAGACAAATGGCAACTTAGGAGTGCTAACAGCAAACATTACGCTAAATAGTTGTAGTGTATGTATGATTCCGTATCAAGCGGCCACGACCATAAGAGTAAGCAAAGAATATATGCTAATATAGGTAAACAAAATGCAAAAATTAAAACAACTTTATCGTAGTTCTTATCCAGGTGAAAATGTTATTACACAATTGACATACGAAAATGGAGAATGGAATCCAACAACAGAAATGGTTCCCAATCAAGTTTTCAACACCTACACAACCACACATGCCCTAGTAATTGGCAACGGTGAAACACGTTTAGAATTTGATCTAACACATATTGCCAATCACAAAGGTGGTCTATTTGGTGCAAACAGATTGCAAACATACGGTTGCAATGCATTGTACAGAGACTTTACTCCTGATTTTTTGATTGCAGTAGGCAACGAAATTGTTAAAGAAATTGCTGAGTCCGGCTACTCTGACAATGGTATTGTTTACGCAAACGGTCAGCACGTGATTGATTATCCAGGCAAGTTTTACCTTGTGCCACAAAACATAGCATTTGATGCCGGTTCTCTAGCAGTTTACTTGGCCTGCTTTGATGGACACAAAAAAGTATTCTTGATGGGATTCGACGGGTACGATGTTGCTGGTAATATCAACAATGTGTATAAAAACACCAACGGATACCCAGCGTCTACAGACGATCAAAATGAAACGTTTTGGAATTTGTCATTGAGCACAGTAATGGACACATATCCTGACGTGGAATTTGTAAGCATTATGCCAACAGAAAAATGGTATGTACATGATATGTTTGACAGCAAGCCAAACTTCCGTCAAATCAATCATAGAGACTTTGTACTAGAAGCCGACATTGGTTAATTCAATATAGACTCTAGGGTCTTTATTTTCTTACGCACAATATCAAAATTAAAACTACGCCACAGACCTGGGTGCAAGGGTCTTGGGTAGTCATCTAGATTTACCCAACAATATCCACGGTGTTCGTTATTTAATGTAGGAACAAATTCTTCATCTACACTTACCAAGAATGTGTAGTAAGCAAATTTGCGATTGTCTGCGGTAAATGTTTCTAAGGGAATAAATTTTTTCTTAGAAAAGTCAACACCAATTTCTTCACGTATTTCACGCACCAAGCCCTGAGTTACAGTTTCACCTGACTCAATTTTTCCACCTACTATTCCCCAGCTACCTGAGTGTTTAGATTTATCTCGTAGTAAAAAAAGATATCGATTAGTTGACTTGGCGTAAACCAATGCGCCGCAGCCTTCTGTATGAGTGTCGGCCATTACAGTACCAGGCTCCAGGAACCTGCAGAGTATTCACCTTCGTAACTTTTAACCCAGGTGCCGCTGGTCCAGCGATATTGCACAAGAGTTTTGGTATTGGTAACGTACTGTACCAAAGGATTATTGCCGCTTTCAAAAGACACATGCCAATACGACCCATTCCATTCAATTATATCGTTGGCTCGAGCAATCAAGTTGGTGCCAGCCGCCCCTGCCCATGCAATAGAACTATCACTGTTGGCATCACCGATTGGATTTAAAATCAAATATCGAGCTCCATTGGTAGGAGTTAGTATGCTACTATCTATGGTAACATTCATTGGATCAATAATAGCGTCAACCGCTCTTAGTGTATTTGCCGGCAATGTTTCGGGAAAAGCTGTAAACAATAGCTGGGTGTCATCAGTTGGGTTATAAGCAACAGTACCTGCAATTTCATGTGTGCCATCTGGGTATTCAAATGTCAAGCGCATCTGACTAATACCATTTGTTAATGTTCCAAATAACGCAACTACCTGTGTCCATGCAGTTGGCACTCCGTATTGTGCGGCATTCTTGTACAAGGTCAATGTATTGCCAACCCAGACTAGACCATAATTCATTGGTGTAAATCTTTGTTGACTGCTTGGTTGGCTGTAGATAATCTCTGGATTCAAGTCGCCATCGACGTTGTGCATGTTGGCAATAATTTGTGCAACTACGCCCATCTTTTTAACCTTAGCTGGCAATGTAATCCAAATTGGCAACTCAAAAGTCATTGTAGCTATGTCAATACTTTCTTCGCCACTTTGCGGAACAGCACGACTACTATAGGTTACATCAGTTAACAATACAGCACTTAAACTGGTCCAATCAATGTAGTTATCGTTGCTTTGAATTTCCATGCTTGGATTAAACAACGGAGTCAGCTGTTCTAATATTTGATGCTTTTGGTCTGTGTTACTTGTCCATATATCTAGTTTAATTGTTAACTTATATGGCGCAGGCATCAGGCGTTCTACAGTATAAATTCCATCCTGTTGTCCGGTATAGGCCTGTGAATCTTGATCGTATATTTGTTCACGGAAACGCATTGTACTTTCGTGGTAGGGGTTTTGTAGTCGATCTCGATCGTATTGAAATCCGGATATGTATGCGGCCATTGCCGGAACAGAACTCAAAGTGTTTTCACTATTGTTCTTTAAGATAATACTGGCTTGACGACCGGGGTCACCGTAATACACAGGCACAGTTTGTAGTGTGCGATTACCGTCACTGTCTTTTCCAAATTGAACCTGGAAATTAGAAACCATACGTATAAATTGTATTATAAATTTACGTATTTGGCCATCGTAATTGAATTGAACTACTGACATTAATTATCTGCCTTGGGTGTGAGTACTTTACTTAAACTTTGACGCTCGTTGTGGGTATTACCTGCGGCGTCTTTGTAGGTGTTAGTGTTATTTACGAAGCCCGACTTCTGCGTTTTATTATCTGCTCCAGGAGTCAAGTTGGTGCGTACAGCATCTTCGACCTTGCTCCAGTTGTATCCACCAAAACGGAATAGACGATTTGGCAAGTAGTCTAATCGCAAGAAATAATCTCCTTGACTTGGGCTTTCTGGGAAAGCAACACCGGCACCGGTTACAATACTGTTTGGTGCCACACCGTCGCCGGTTAAATATCCTTTGACCTTGCTCTTTGGACTTGCAACACCTTCGTCTGCTGTGATATTGCTGTTGTCGGCTGTGAGAATATTATTATCGGCCTGTATTGGGGTAGCAACTTGATTACCGGCTTCGTTGGTCGGTAAGGTAAACAAAGACGAAGTATCAAATCCAGATTTAGGAACATTGAGCTCGGCTTGAGCAATAATAGCCCGGTTGATGTCTAGGTATGTATTGTATGTGCTTAAAATTTGTCCTACCGGTTTATCGGTTGCAGGTCCTGCCTTGAGGTTGTCCAAAATATCTTTGTATTCTTGACTGTCCACTAGCGGATTGAGTTTGACTCGCCACAAGTGTGGCCACCATGTTGGACTAAAACCTTCACTTGCAAAACTAGCATCACTGACACTATAGAAACGTTTTAATGCGGCAGGCACATCTTCATTTAATCCATCGTAGTCTTTTAAGTGCTCTAGTTCGATTACGTCGCCGGCAATTAGTTTGCGACCAATTTGGTCAACCATGTCACGCAAGTGGAATACCATAAAGATAGTTCCGGTTTGTAAGAATAAGCCAAATTGGCTAAGATCAAAATCTTGATCGGCACGTTGATATATGCCACGCATTTTGTACACTTCAGTGTCGTACTTGCGGTCACGGTTTTCCAGCCACAGCAAGTCTTCGATGTTCTTTTCGCTTTGATTTAGGTAATCGGGTATAGTGGCATCTGTGCTACCAGTTTGCTTGATAGGACCTATGTATTTGTTTAACAGTATGCCCGTACCGCCGATGGTAAACATTTCACTGATCCTACGATCAAAAAACTTGTAATCATTTGAGTGTTTGCCGTCTTTCCAGAGACTTAAACGTGCCATAAGTGAATCCTGTTAGTTGTAGTATTTATCGCAGGTTGACCCATAAATTGTTTTAATATATAATGCAGTAAATAACCTAGAACAATACTTGATTTTGCCACAACCAGTCTGGTTGACAAATAAATACCAAAATGCTATACTAGCTTATGTTGATATTTTTGGATACAGAATTCACAGATTTCCCCGAGAGCGAGTGCGACCTAATCTCTATTGGACTAGTTGACGAAAACGGCAGGGAATTCTACGCAGAAAGTACGCAATTTAGAAGAGAGGCTTGTAGCCAATTTGTTCTGGATGTAGTACTTCCTTTGTTGGGCAAGCATCATAATCGTGTAGTAGATAACTATTTTGGTATTGCTAAAAAACTCAATGAATGGTTAAAGTTTTACAATAACCCGCATGATGTAGTCACTATCTGTTTTGACTACAATACAGATTGGGCATTGATGGCTCGTATGCTATTATTGCTACCTGAGGAAGAATTGTTTGACAACATACAGGCAAAAAACATCTGGGGTGACTTGGATAAACAAGCACTGGATTGGTTTTGGATGGAGCGGGACACAATTGGCTGGCGACAGCACATGGCATTGTATGATGCCCACGGAAATAGATTTGCATATAAACCTTTGGTAAAGGAAAGACATGAAGCTCAACGGTAAAACAGTACGATCAAAAGTTAAAGTACAACGCAACCCCCTGATGGTTGATGAAAAGTACACAGGTGAAGAGCCAGTATGGGACACAGAACGAGCACTTGGCTTTGATGATGCTACCTTTGATCATCACCTGCGTCGTGCATTTTATTACTACAATTATTTTTACAATCAAAAAGATTGCAAGAAGTATGTGATTGACTGGATGAAGAAACCCGAAAATGGGTTTACTGCCGCTGATGTTAAAACATTCCAGCGTAGTCCAGATCGTGCAATTGAAATGACAGCCTGTAGCCTAATTATGGCACATCGTCAAGGTATGCCATTTAAGCCCAGGTCATTATCATATGTCAAAGAATCTATAGCCAAGGCGATCAACAGCACAGCCGACGAAGTTGAAGAAGCAGTTGTAGATACTCCCAAAGCATACGTTCCTACAATACAGGACCGTATGAATGAAAAAACTGCAGATACCATTGGCGAACTTGAAGGACACTACGACGAGTTTATGATGAACCCCAAGTACCAATTCAAATGTTATGATTTTTTAGTTACCAACAATGTACCGCAAAGTCAATTGAGCAAATACGAAGAAGTGTATCAGAAAAGATTTGATGAACTCAAGGCCGCTTATGAAAAACAAGATCCGCAATTGGTTGAAGGTTACAGCCATCTTAAATCTGCGGACTTCAAGCGATTCTTTGTGTTCCTTGATCAAATCTTAAACGACATTATTCAATATCGTGGTGTTAAAAAAGCTACCAAGAAAGTACGTGCCCCTAAGAGTGTGAGCAAAGAAAAAGTGGTTAGCAAACTCAAATACGCAAAAGAAGATAAAGTGCTGAGACTGGTAAGTGTGAATCCAGTTGACATCATTGGTGCTCAAGAGCTATGGGTATACAACAGTAAAACACGAAAACTGGGCAAGTATGTGGCCGACAGTATTAGAGGTCCTTTGGGTGTCAAAGGAACCACGATTGTTGGATATGATGAGTTCAAAAGTGTAACAAAAACACTACGCAAACCAGAAGAAAAGCTCAAGGAGTTTGCCAAGGCTACCAAGGTGCAGTTACGCAAGTTTATTGAAGAAATTAAAGCAACAGAAACCAAACTAAACGGCCGTATAAGTGCTGACGTGGTACTATTACGCACAGCCTAATCTGAGCCATACTACGTTATATGGAATAAATACTGTATAACGGAGTAATTGATGGCCACACCATTCACTAATGCAGTAACAACAGAGCCTGGGTTTGATGCTCAGAACAACATAAACGCTAAGAGCCTGTTTGACGCAAATACCGGTTCTCAGTCGGGCGCTCACATTGCATTCAATGGCAATCCCACAATTACAAATCCCGGTGTCACTGATCCCAACTGGACCTATGGTAATACCACAGATTCGATGCGAGCCAGTATCATTGATTACATACGTATGCGTCTAGGCGATGGTATTGTTGATGTTGAACTAGAAAAAGAACACTACGAAATGGGCATCAATCAAGCCCTGATCAAGTATCGTCAAAAAGCACAAAACTCCACTGAAGAATCGTATGCGTTCTTGAAGCTAGAACCCGAAACACAAGAATACATACTGCCTAAAGAAATTCAAACTGTTAAGGCTATTCACCGTCGTGGTATTGGTAGCGTTACAGGCACAACAGCCAGCCAATTTGAACCATTTGCAAGTGGCTACCTAAACACTTATATGCTGACTGCAGGTCGTGTTGGTGGATTAACAAACTACGAACTATTTGTTGACTATCAAAAGTTGGCCATGCGTATGTTTGGTGGCTACATGAACTTTACATTTAATCCAGTTACAAAAAAACTCACACTGGTACGCAAGATGCCTTTTCAAGGTGCAAACCCAGACCAGTCTCAACAAGAAAGTGTGCTACTGCATATTTTCAATACCAAACCTGATCAAATGATCTTCAATGACACCTATGCTTTTCCTTGGATACAGGACTATGCCTACAGTTTCTGCAAACGTATTCTAGGAGAAGCACGTAGCAAGTTCAATCAAATTGCCGGTCCACAAGGCGGCGCAAGTCTAAACGGCGACGCACTAAAGAACGAAGCACAAGTCGAAATGGAAAAATTAGAAGACGATTTGAAACAGTACGTGGATGGTAGTCAACCATTGACCTGGATAACGGGATAAGCATATCATGAAAATTACAGAGGTTATTATTGAAGATCGCAAAGGCAACTTGCCCAGGGGCGTTGCGGATGCCAGTACTGGTATTACACGTATGCGTGACAATGGAGGGTATGATCGTACTAACCATCTGAATCGCGTCATGATGGCGGCAGGGTGTCATGATGGTCAGACAGACAATGCACTAACTTCGGATCAAATGGATCCAGCCAGCTGGGTAGAAAAATACAATACAGCACACCCTTATACCAAAGAAGAACATAATATGGTACACGGCGCACTAAAAACCATTGGGGCAGAATACGACCAGCCAGTCCCGTTTAGCAAAAGTTCCGAGCACATAGAAGTACACAAAACCAGCCCACATCGGAATCCAGGTCCAATTGTACTTAACCGCAAACCCAAAAAATAACTTGACTTTGTATTAAAAATATGTAAAAATAGCTCTTATACTACAAGGGCTTTTTTATGATCATTGGCATCTGCGGATTTATTGGTAGCGGTAAAGACACTATAGCTGACTATTTGGTCAACTTCCACGAATTTAGACGTGACAGTTATGCCGGCACTCTCAAAGATGCTGTGGCGGCTGTGTTTAATTGGGATCGAGAGCTACTAGAAGGGCGTACCAAACAAGCTCGTGAATGGCGTGAACAAGTGGATCCCTGGTGGGCAGAGCGTTTACGAATGCCTGACCTAACTCCTAGATTGGTACTACAGCTCTGGGGTACAGAAGTGTGCCGCCGAGGGTTTCATGATGATATATGGATTGCCAGTGTGGAAAACAAACTGCGTACCAGTCAAGATAATATTGTTATCAGCGATTGCCGTTTCCCCAACGAAATAGCCAGTATTAAACAAGCAGGCGGACGAGTTGTATGGGTCAAGCGTGGAGAATTACCCAGCTGGTATATTATGGCAGGTAAAGCCAACAACGGCGATCCGGTAGCACAAACCAAACTCAAAGAGCTAGGTGTTCATGTGAGTGAAACTGCTTGGGTAGGTACTCGATTTGACGTTGAAATTGACAACAACGGAAGCGTTGACGATCTGTACAATCAAGTTAAAAGTCTGGTGTTATTGGAGCCGCTTTCCAGGCCAAACGGGATTTATAAACCTCTGGCTGACAGTTTAGGCATACTGTCTTGAGATTAAAGTGATTGTTATTTTTTAAGTTGCCGTCAACATAAAATACATTTAGTTGCTCTGGTAACTTGGCTTTAAAATTGCACTTCTCACATATGGGCTTTTTTTTATAGCCGGCCTTTTGCCAAGCAGTTGGTTCTTTCTTTAAAGTTTTACCCTTCTTGCTACAACTAGAACAAAGATTGCGATAGTGATGTACGCCGTCGCGAATATAGTTTACAGCAACTGGAGTAACGTGGCAGACAGGGCATAAATTACGTGTTAGCATACAGTTATTTACCCCAAACCTTTGCAAAGGCTTTGCAACTGCCATTATTTTGTGACTTTATTATAAATAACTGTAACATGTAATTTAAAGGAAGATCACCATGGCACTAGTATCCCCAGGAGTATCGATCAGCATCAATGATCAGAGTCAATACGTTGCAAGCAATGTAGGTTCTGTTCCGTTGGTTGTTTTGGCAACTGCACAAAACAAAACATATAACAATGCCGCCGCAACTGGCACAAGCAAAGCCAATGCTGGCAAACTACAAGCGTTCACAAGTCAACGTGACTTGATTACAGCAATGGGCACACCAACATTCCAACTCAGCGCCGCAGGCACACCATTGAATGGTAGCGAGTTGAACGAATACGGTTTGTTAACAGCATACTCGGCACTGGGTTTGAGCAATCAGTTATTTGCTATTCGCGCAGATGTTAATCTAAACGAACTAGTTGGTACAAGCAATCGCCCGGTTGGCATGGTCAAAGACGGCACATATTGGTTAGATTTGGCCAATACAGAATTTGGTATTTACAGTTCAAACGGAACTACTCCTGCAACATTCTCCAGCGTCAGTCCTTTATTAATTACTGATACAGCACAAGTGGTATCTATTGGCAATGTGCCAACTCCAATTGCCGCAGTTGGCGCACAAGGTAGTTATGCATTGGTATTCACTGATGTAAACAATACTCCTGTAACAGACATACGTTTGTTCTACAAAGCCACAGCAGTTAACAGCGCAAGCCTAACAAACAGCTGGGTACAAGTTGGTTCTACAGCATGGCAAAACAGTACTGTAGCGGTACAAGGAAATATTCCTAGCCCAACAGTACCAACAAGTGCTTCATTTAAAATCAACAATGTAACTATCAACACTAGCGCAATTGATGCCACTGTTGGTGCATTGGCAACAGCTATTAATACAGCCGCAGTCACTGGTGTTACTGCCGTGGCAGTAGCTGGACAAGGTTTAGCATTGTTTGTTACTAGCGCCGCTGGTAGTAATACAGGCACAATGACATTATCCAATGACGCATCTGGCGTATTTGCTTCTTGCGGTATTACTTTATCTACATACCATGCACCTATTATGTCTTACGGCACATTTGCACAAGAACCAAGTGCAGGTTGGAGTGCATACCCAGCTGGTACAATTTGGTGGAAAACAACTGCAACAGGTAGTGGTTTTAGCCCAGCACTTAAAAAATACAGCATGTCCAAGGATTCGTGGCAAGCTATTCCGGCCCCAATGTATGATTACCCAGCCAGTGCAATTTATGGCCTAGATCCAATTGGTGGCGGTGCAAATCTTGTACACGGTCAAGTGGTTTCTTTCTTTGGTGCTACTGATTCTACAGCTAATAGACTAAGTTTCAGCGAGCAACAGGTAGGAACACAAACGGTTGCCACTGGTGGTACACCAACTGCGTTCCCGGGCACAGGTTCGTTTACTATCCAAGCAACTGCACCAGGAACTCCAAATATGAGTTCAGCAGTTACTATTAGCCCAACTGCTGGCGCAAGCGGATTCGTTACTGCAATTTTAGCGGCTAACATTCCTTACGTTACAGCACAAACTAATACCGATGGCACAGTAAGCATTATTCATACCAAAGGTGGACATATTATTCTAGCCCAAGTAACTGGCACTAACTTAGCCAACGCCGGGTTTGCTACAGGTAGCGGATCAGGCTTTGTAGTACTAGCCAACGGAAACATTGCTGTTAGCAACTTGTACTGGATTACCGACGACATCAAATTTAGCTCTACTGAGCCATATGCCGCCCCAGCAGATGGCACACTATGGTACTACAGCAATCCAACAGACATCGATGTAATGATCAGCGACGCTGGTGGTTGGAAAGGTTACAAGAACGTTTCTGCTGATGTGCGTGGTTACAATCTAGGAAATACAGATCCACTTGGGGTCATTGTATCTGGAACAAAACCAACTAGCCAAAGCGATGCTACGCCATTGGTGGCTGGCGACTTGTGGTTGAATACATCAGATCTAGTAAACTTCCCAGCTCTATCACGTTACAATGGTACTGCATGGGTAGCAATTGACAATACAGATCATATCAGCAACAACGGTATTATTTTTGCTGATGCACGTTGGGATGGCGCAGCCGGTAGCGCAGTGGGTAATACTGCCGATGTTGCCGCAGGCGCATTGCCATCAACTGTTACACTATTGACAAGCAATCACGTTGACGTTGATTGCCCGGATTATCGTTTATATCCACGTGGAACAATCTTGTTCAACACACGTCGTTCAGGTTATAACATTAAGAAATTTGTAAGCAATTACTTTGCTCAGTTCTCTGGCACAAACGGATACTCAGTCAAAGATGCATGGGTTAGCGTAAGTGGTCTAAAAGAAGATGGTACTATGTACGCTGGTTCTGCCGCACAACGTAACATTGTTGTTGCCGCAATGAAGTCGGCGATTGACAGTAACACCGATGTACTTGATGCCAACTACAACTTTAACTTGTTGGTTGCCCCTGGCTACCCAGAGTTAATTCCCAACTTGGTAACATTAAACAACAACCGTACAAGCACAGGTTTTATCATTGGTGATACACCAATGACATTGGCACCAAATGTGACTGACATCACAGCATGGGAAAGCAACAAGAATGGTAATGGACTGGCAACAGCAAGCCCATACCTAGGTGTATACTATCCAGCTGGTTTAACAAACGACTTGGCAGGCAACACAGTGGCAGTTCCAGCCAGTCACGCAGTATTACGTACATTCTTGTACAACGACCAAGTTGCATATCAGTGGTTTGCTCCAGCCGGTGTTAACCGTGGCTTGGTAAGCAACCTAAGTGACATCGGCTATGTTGATGTGAACAGTGGTGCATTTGTACACAACGGTATTAACCAAGGTCTACGTGATGCATTGTACAGTATCAATGTTAACCCAGTCACACAATTGCCTGGTACAGGTCTAGTTGTATGGGGTCAGGAAACACGTAGCGGTGCTGAAACAGCACGTAATCGCGTAAATGTGGTTCGCTTGGAAAACTACTTGCGTACAATTTTCGCTACAATCAGCAATGGTTTCTTGTTTGAACCAAACGACACAATTACACGTAAGAGTATTGCAACTCAAATTGAAAGCGCATGTAACGATTTATTAAGCAAGCGTGGTCTATATGACTTCTTGGTAATTTGCGATACAAGCAACAACACACCAAGCACTATTGCCAACAATCAACTGTATGTTGACGTAGCAATTGAGCCAATGCGTGATGTTGAGTTTATCTACATTCCAATTGCTTTATACAATCCTGGAACAGTTAAACAGCTTGGTGCAAGTTCAACATAAGAATATAGATAAATAAGAGTATAGGAGAATATTATGGCCGTAGCAAGTTTAAGTAAGTTTACAGTTCCTTTAGCGAACAACCAGTCAGCAGACAGTCAAGGTCTGTTAATGCCAAAATTAATGTATCGCTTCCGTGCGAACTTTATCAACTTTGGCGTTACAAATCAAACAAATGAATTGACCAAGCAGGTTGTTGACATCAAGCGTCCAAACGTAAACTTTACACCAATCACTCTTGACGTTTACAACAGCAAGGTATACTTACAAGGTAAACCAGAGTGGCAAGAAACAACACTTAACCTACGTGACGACAGCACCGGCGCAGTCAGCAAGTTGGTCGGTCAGCAGGTACAGAAACAGTATGACTTTATGGAACAGGCTAGTGCGGCAGCCGGTATCAACTACAAGTTTCAATTGACATACGAAATGTTGGACGGTGGCAATGGTACAGTTATGCCTAACGTGCTTGAAGCATGGGAACTAGACGGTTGTTTCCTAAGTCAAGTTGACTGGGGTTCAATGGACTACAAGAGCAACGACCCAGTACAAATTGCACTAACAATTCGCTTTGATAATGCTATCCAAACAGTTGGTGGTGGTGTTGGTACTAGCGTGGTTAGCATGACACCTGGTTCTAGCGTAAACTAATCAGTCGCTTTAAATAAATCAAACCCGGATTAAAACCCGGGTTTTTTTATGGCATAAATACTAGTATGATACAACAGCAAGAAACTATTCTGAGAGATTACCGACACGGCAAACGGATCTTTGTTGACAGCAATTTTCGTCTGAGCCCCAAGTATGGTTTCTTATTTTATGTTGAGTTTGACTTTAATCCTTTAATTACAGAAATTAGTAATCAAGCCGCACAAGAGCTAGGCATGATTGTTAGAAGTGTTAGCCTTCCAAAATTTACTATCGATACCAAAGTACACAATGCTTACAACCGCAAGAACATTGTACAAAATAAAATCAACTACGATCCAGTAACAATACAGTTTCGAGATGACCAAGCAGACAATGTAAAACAATTCTGGTATGATTACTACAGTTACTTTTATCGCGACCCAGACTATGCCGACGCTACATATTCGGCACAGCACAAATACCAAAGTCGCCCAAGTTTTGATTGGGGTTACAGCCCACGCCCAGCAGTAGGCTATAATAATGCCAACGGCACACAACCATACCAATATATACAAGCAATAAGAATTTATAGTTTATATCAGGGCAACTTCAGCGAGTATCAATTAGTTAATCCGATCATTACAAGTTTCAAGCACGGTGATCATGACGTATCAAGTACCGAATTTTTACATTCTGATATGACTATTCAATATGAAACTGTAAAATATCTTGAAGGCAAAGTCACAAATAACACAGTGGGTGGATTTATGGATCTGCACTACGATACTGTGCCCAGCCCATATCCCAGCTATCCGGGCACAACACAAAATGCTCCACAGTCCAGTTCCAACTCAAATCAGATAACAGATCTGGCCAACAATCAAACAGCTATTATGCCCTTTATTCGCAGTGACGTTGCACTACAGGCCGCAAGCGGAAACCCGTCCAAACCAGTAGAGCCGTTGTTTAATCAAGTGACCAAAGGAATGGCCGGCGGCGGCAATGGCGGTGGATACAGTATTCCAAATCTGGGCAGTTTGACACAGGGTGTCACTGGCAGTGCAGTCCTGGGACAACAATTACAATCGGCTGGTATTGGTTTAGCAGGAAGTGCTACCAGTACATTGGCCAATGGAGTAACCGGCGCAATAGCAAAAGGTCTAGGTCCCAACGGGTCAAGCATTGTGGGCATGGCTGCCAGTGTTATTGCCAATCCAAACCAGGCCTTAAAGACCATTGAAAACATGGCCACATCGTTGGTACTTGGTATTGGTATGAATTATCTAAATACAAAAATTGCCGAGGGAGTGGGAGTATTATCAGGCGGTATTGAAAAAGGCGTAGCCGGTGGTGTAACTTCTATATCAAAAGCATGGGGCGATTCGTCAACCACATTAGGTAGTATAAATTCAGGACTAACCAACATTGGTCGTGAAGCCACAATGTTTACAGATTACACATTAAATGCTCCTTCTGGCATGTCTTATGCAACATTCAGTGACAGATATTATGAATAATACCCAGTCAACAACAGCAACTAACATTACTGCACCGGATCTTAATCCTGGCACCGCAAAAAATAACGCACCAAAATATTTTAATAATTTTTATGCCACGCCATTCAATGTAAGTTCGAGTACCAATGATGCTATTGTTGCATTCTTTGAAAAATATACTCAAAATGCCATTGCTGGAAAAAATATGGCATCGGCGGTATTATATACCGCAATGGCACAAAATATTGATCCAATGTCAGTACTAAGTGAATTTCAAAATTTACCTAAGGGTGAGTTAAACTCATATCTTGCGGCATTTTTGAACATCAGTCGAGCACCTACTAGTAGTCTTGGTATCAACAACGGCACCAAAGCAACCAGCACATACATAACTAGAAGTATTATTTTATAATGTCCAAATACGCTCAAGGCAAATTTCAACTGCAAAACCCGGCCAAGTATGTGGGCAACAAAACTCCAACTTATCGTAGCAGTTGGGAATTTGTGTTTATGCAATTTTGTGACAACAACCCCAATATTATAAATTGGGCAAGTGAAGCAGTTCGTATCAACTACAAAAACCCATTGACTGGTAAAAATACAATTTATGTTCCAGATTTTTTAATTACCTACGGTGATGCCAGCGGTCGTCAACATGCTGAAGTAATTGAAATTAAACCCAAAAAGGAAACCACTTTGGAGGGTGCCAAGAACATTCGTGATCAAGCCAGCGCCATACTCAATATGGCCAAATGGGAAGCCGCCCGTGCCTGGTGCCGAGCCCACGGATTGACCTTTCGAGTAGTTACGGAAGATATGATTTTCGCCCAGGGTCGCGGCAAATAAATATTGTATGACCAAAAAATTAGAAGAGTTATTTAACTTACCTACAGTGGACGCGACCGCAGAAGAAACTGAGCAAACTATTGCTGAACACCGAGAGATTATTGCCGACGTTGATCATGCTATAGATCGAATAGATGCGGCCCTGCCCACAGTACACGACCTAGATACCGGCGATAGCGAATTGGATGAACTGGCTCGCCTGGCACAAAGCAAAGCCGAAGATCTAATAGATTTGGGCATGAATGTAGAACCACGTTTTAGCGGAGTTATACTACAAACAGCCGGTGTAATGCTGGGACATGCCATCACAGCCAAAACAGCCAAGCTGGATAAGAAGCTCAAAATGGTACAGCTACAGTTGGCCAAGGCCAAACTGGATCATCAAATCAAAAAAGACGCTGGAACTCCTGAAGAACAGGCAGTAGAAGGCCACGGTGTGGTACTGGATCGTAACGATCTGCTAAAACAGATACTTGCAAACAAGCCCGGCAAATAAGCCATCAGAGCTAAATATACAATATACAGGATTAATACAATGTTAAAGCCATTCCAAACTTACATTTTTGAACTAAGCAAGCCAAGTGAGTTCCGCATCAAATTGGCCAGCATTAATCCAACCGGCGAAGTAATGGACCGGATTAAAAATGCGCTTGAAGCATATCAACTTGAAAGCGTAAGTGCTGTTAAAAGTTTACCAATACAAGAACACCGTGACTTTCCACAGTGGGGCGGTGCTTGTGAATGTTGGCAATTTGATGTCAAATTAACATACCCAACTACAAATATTGTGGTACGTCAACTTATCAAAGAACGTGCTGGTATCAATGTTGATTGGATTAATGTACGCAATCTAAATGAAGCCGACTACACAGACGAAGCCGAAGCAAATGGACAAGATCATGAAGGCGCCTTGCTAGACGAAACTGAATTAAAAGATGCGCCAGACGCACAAGCACTAGCTGGACAAAGTCGCATTGGTAGTTTACTAAAAGAATTAGAATCACGTAAGTTTGAGTTTGCTCAAGAAAGCAAAGAAGCAGGCAAGACAACAAACAATGCTCCACTAGGCAACAAAAGCCCAGTTGGAACAACGCAAAATAAAGTTTATAAAGTAAAAGGTTAAGACAATGAGCAAGAACCACCCACACGACAATATGTATTCCATTCTTGGAAAACTAGCGGCCTTAAAGCCAACACCTGAAGAGAAGCGTTTTGCTCTTGTAAAAGAAATTCGCGAAAGTGTTGAAGCCAAGGGCTCAGTACTACAGGGCGTTGATGCGGTTCAGGCTCGTCTAGCAAAACAGTTTGCTGAAAGCAATACAAACGAAGCAGTTCGTGTTGTCGGTAATACAAAAGGACCAGTTGGTCACTATTCACACATGAAGTATGCTGATAAAGATGGCAGTCCTGAATCAAAAAAACATCGCGATGACACAGCCGCAATGGCCCGATCAGCTCGTCGTGCCGCTGGTAGTAAATTACCTTTTAACAAAACTACAGAACCGTCAGGTAAACTTGCATCAGGCGGTTACAATGCCATGACCAAAGGTGTAACACCGGTCAAGATGTCAGAAGGACATTGCTCCAAGTGTGATCGCGAGCCATGCAAATGTCCAACCAACGAAGGTCTAGGCGACATGGCCAGATACATTGTGACTTATACTGATAATAAAAAGCCAGAACAAAAACGCACTACTGAAGTTAAAGCAACCAGTGTTGCTGATGCAAAAAGAGCTTTTGCAGATTGGAACGACTCCAATCGTTTTACTTTTGTAAGTGCCAAATCCAAGATTGACGAAAGTGTGATGGAAGATATACAAGCCGACGATGGCCAACACTATGACAGTTTTGATGATTTCGTCGGCCTGTTTGATCCAGATTCTTTTGATGACACAGAAGAAAGCGAAGATGGTATGGAAATTCGTGGTTACATCGATGGCCAGTGCGTGATGTCCTGGGAATACGATGATGAAAGCATGACCAGCGGATGGGGCAACTACGACATGACCATGCTGGAAGGCGCTGGCCAAACCGAGAAAAAATCACCAGCTGAGTGGTTGAGAGATCCTAGACTGGAAACACAAGTTACCTCATTGCAAGCCACTGGTCTTGCTTTAAACGATCCGGCCAAGGGATTCAAGTCATTTGACGACTATCGTGGTCCAGACATGAGCCAAGCCAGCGACCCCATGTACTTCAAAGAGTTCTTGAATGCTTTTGCTCGATTGCCAGGCGCAATGGTAACAGCCAGCATGTCTGCTGTGGCACCACAGCCGGCCATGGCCGAAGGCGAAACTACACACAAGCCTGGTTTAACAATACACCGTAAAACCGACTTCCCCGGTTACCCAACAGACGATGGTGATGACGTTGAAGATGACAACAAAGGCAAACGCGGTCGTCCACGCAAGCATGCCAAAGTAGCACCCAAGACTGATGCCGAAGGCAACCGACTGGGTCGCGGTCGTCCAAAGAAAGATACTGAACCAGTATACAGCAAAATAAATGATCCGTTTGGTCGTGTACCAAGCAAAGCTCCTAAGAGTAAAGTCAAAGGCCGGGTACATTCGATGGATGAAGCAATGAATACACTGGGACAAAAATTGTCTAGAATCAACGAAAGTGTCAACTTCAAGCGCATGATGGAAGAACAACACATGACTCTAGATGAAATGATCGAGTGCATGACTGCTGATATGCAACAGTTTAAAGAAAGCGGTATCTGTTCAGAACGTCTACGTGACATGATGGAAGTGTATGCTCATGCCAAGAAACAAATGGAAGAAACCATTGATCCCACAAACCCACGCGATTATGAAATTCCAGCTTACTTACGCAAGCAACAAGGTCAAGAGCCATTGACAACACGTGATGTTATGCAAAAAGATAAAAAACCAGAACACGATTTCTATCAACGTCGTACCGGCGAAGTACATCCAGATGCACTAAAAAATGAACTGGATGAACTAGCCAAATTGGCCGGCCTGAGTGAAGTTAGTCGTGGCGAGTATATCAAGCAACAAGATACAGCCGCCGAAAAGTCTGGCAAACACAAGTTCCAGGCATTTGGTCAAGAGTTTGATACCGATGAGATCACCGAAGAACCCAACGAAGGCAATACATTTACCAAAGGTTTGGAAGACGACAATGTTGAAATTGGTGACAAGATTCCTGGTACCAACGCTATTAAAAAAGTAGACATTGACGAATCAATTGGGTCCGCTGAAGATGCTATTAATATTTCTACAAACATGAGTAGCAACGGTGACAAGAATGTAACAGTCACAGCCAATGGTAGCCAAGCGGCAGAGCTACTACAGATGTTGCGTATTGCCGGCTTGGGCGGCGGCGCCAAGGCACAAGAGCTACAGGCTGAACCAGATCTGGGTTACGAAGAGCCAGGCATTCAAGTCATTGACATTGAACCAGAACAAGAAGTTGATGAAGCCGGAGTTGGTGTTGATCAACCTGCTGTTGACCCAGTCAATGCACCTGACCCACAATATGCAAGTATGAGAGGTTCCACCATGGGTCCAGGCGAAGGCGATTCAGGCGAAAAGGCAATGAATCCAGATCGTCCAACTAAAAACAATGGTGACAATGCATTAGCAACTCCTCCAACAAGAGCACAAAAAACTCTTATTGCAGTTTCTGCATTGGAATCAAAACTAGCCGCAGAATACGAAAGTATAAAGAAGCTTAGTTAATAAACAAAAAGGCACCTAAGTGCCTTTTTTAATGGCTATGCGGTTTACCTATAAATATTTGTCCAATGGACATATCCCTAGCAGAGCAAATAGAACAGTACTTAGGTAAAGATCGAGTGCCCAATCTACATTGGGAAAGCGGTATTCCTAATGCGTGGGATATTCCACCACGAACTTCGTTTATGAAATTATGTAATCCCAATGCACACAGTAAAAGTGTATGGGGCGACAATGTGGAATATAAATTAAATAACTTGGGCTATCGTTCAGACATTGATTTTGATGTAGCTGAGTTAAAAACTAAAAAAATTGTATTGATTCTTGGAGATAGCGATGCAACAGGCCGTGGCGTTAAAAATGAAGACATTTACGCCACAAAGATACAACAGCAAACAGACATGTGTGTTGTAAATTTAGGAATCCCGGGATTAAGTCCCGATGGCATGGCCAGAGTTGGAGTACAAACTTTGTTGGCACTTGGCCCGGCAGTCAAGCATGTATGTGTACTATGGCCAGTGGCAAGTCTTAGAGAATTTGTAAGTAAGAAATTCAAAGCCGGAATCCATACACACAGTGGAGATGTTCCTTATGAAAATTGGTGGGACCACATTGACTGGGTAAGCAATAATTATAACTACCAAAAGAATCATATTCTACTAGAGCAAACAACATTAAATGCTGGTGCAAAATATCATGAGCTGATGATCAATAGGTATGATAAAACAACGCCAACTACGTATACAGTACTTGAAAATATATTCACAGAGTTTACTCCAGAATCCCATACCGCTATTGCTAATTATTTTATTAAAAAACTTCAATAAATACTATTATGAAACAATATCGAATAACAAGCGAGCACTTTGTATCCCCGGGCGAAACCGGAGATGCTGATGCGTTCATTGATCCTGCAGAGTTAAATGAATTAAAGCGGTTGGCTGGACTGCCATTTAGCATTGGCGAATCCACAGGCGATATGAGTCAACCTGGCCCTGTTGGCGGAATGTTAGATCAAGTTCCGCAAGCTGGGGAGAACGGTATTGTTAGCCCAGTGGGCACTATTCAGCAAGCACCGGCTGGTAGCAACATCAGTTACACAGCACAAGAGCGCAATGCTCTTGAAATAGAGTACTGTGCCAAACCTGGCGATGATTTATGGTTTATTATTAACTTTAGCAAGCCATTTTTAAACGGTAGCCTTCGCGACAAGTGCGAAGACTACCTTCGAGCACACCCTGAGTATCGTCCGCGCTCTCGTTAAGCCGCTTCTAGCTTGCCTCTGCCTAGATATTGATACCACGAATCCTGTTTAACATTGAATGGCATTTTCTTCCATTGGCCAACAAGACTGTAGTAGTCGGGCTTGTAAGGTTTAATCAATGGCTTGATTAATTTGCTACCTTTTGCGTGATTACATGACTTGCAACTGGTAACACAATTTTCCCAATGTGTTTTGCCACCACTACTGCGTGGAACCACATGATCGATAGTCAATTCTTCGTAGTCAAACACATCATCGCAATATTGACATTTGAACAGGTCGCGCATATACAAGTTATATCTGCTAAATTTAACAGATTTTTTATAATGAAAATAATCTCGTGTTACACAGATACTGGGAACATTTATAGCCAAACGCTCGCTGTGCAGTATCCAATCAGGGTAAGTTTCAATAACATGCACCTTTCCCAGGTACATTAGTTTTATAGCATGTTGCCACCCAATGACACTTAGGGGCAATACTGAGATTGGTTCGTAATTAGAATTTAGTAGTAGAGTGTCTGACATTAAATATACTTATATGAGTAAAGAACTAGAAACTGCAATTATCAAGGCGCCGTATAAACGGATGTCTTATACTGAAGTACAAATCAGGGAATTAGCCCGATGTGCTGACCCAGAAACGGGCCCACAGTACTTTATGGATAATTATTTCCATATACAACATCCGACTAAAGGTGCTATACAATATCATCCATTTGAGTACCAAGAACGTCTAGTTAGCACATATCACAATTATAGATTCTCTATATCACTAATGCCTAGACAAACGGGCAAATCGACTAGTGCGGCAGGCTATTTACTTTGGTATGCTATGTTTGTTCCAGACAGTACAATTTTAGTTGCCGCACACAAGTATTTAGGCGCACAAGAAATTATGCAACGTGTTCGCTATGCTTACGAAAACTGTCCAGACTTTATTCGAGCCGGTGTTACTAGCTACAACAAAGGTAGTTTAGACTTTGAAAACGGATCACGTATTGTAAGTCAAACAACAACAGAAAACACAGGACGCGGTATGAGTTTATCGCTATTATACTGTGATGAGTTTGCATTCGTAAGACCGACTATTGCAAGTGAGTTTTGGACTTCCATCACTCCTACCCTGGCAACTGGTGGTAAGTGTATTATTACCTCAACTCCTAACAGTGACGAAGATCAATTTGCACAAATTTGGCGCGGCGCCAACAAGTGTTTTGATGAACAAGGTAACGAAACTGAATTAGGGCAAAACGGATTTAAAGCATTCCGTAGCGCCTGGCAAGAACATCCGGATCGTGATGAGAAGTGGGCCGCACAAATGCGAGCACAGTTAGGCGAAGAACGTTTTAGACGTGAGATGGAATGTGAATTCATTATCTTTGATGAAACATTGATCAATCCCTTGCACCTAGTTGAAATGGCCGGAATTGATCCTATAGAAAAACAAGGACAAATACGTTGGTATAAAAAGCCTGCAAAAGATCATACTTACGTAGTTGCACTAGACCCTAGCTTAGGAACAGGTAGTGACCCAGCGGCTATACAAGTATTTGAAATGCCTGGGCTTAAACAAGTGGCAGAGTGGCGGGATAATAAAACTATTGTTCAACGACAAGTGGTTATTATGAAAGAGATTTGTCAGTATCTAGTAGATGTAACTGGCACAAATAATGTATACTATAGTGTTGAAAACAATACACTAGGTGAAGCCGCACTGGTTGCTATAAACGAACTTGGAGAAGAAAACATTCCAGGTACATTCCTTAGTGAGCCACGTAAAGGCGCTAGTGGAGTGCGCTATCGCAAAGGATTTACTACAACAAACAAAAGCAAACTAAGCGCCTGTGCCAAGTTCAAAAGTTTAGTTGAAACTAAACGAATGCATATTGCTAGTAAAGCTCTAATCAGCGAATTAAAGACGTTTGTAGCAAGTGGCAATAGTTTTGCGGCAAAAATAGGCGATCACGATGACTTGGTTATGAGTGCATTACTAGCAATACGCATGATTATGCTTTTACAGCAGTTTGATGCAGGATTAGACAGCGAGTTAAAAGACAGCATAGATAACTTTATTGAACCCATGCCGTTCATAATGATTTAAGATAAATAGTTTTATGTCTAAAGAAATTGAATCCATTGCATCCGCATTATTTGAGAAAATACGCTCAAGATTTACCAACGTAACCTTGGGCGACGAAAAAGCTCAGGCCGAACAAGATCCAGAAAAAGCCCGTTTCTTTAATTTTACATACACAGGACGTGATGGTGCAAAGTTTGGCGCAGTAACTATCAGTTTAATCGATGAAACTAGTTTAAAAGTATACTTTGGTCAAAACATTTCTGCAGACATGGACCGCGAACAACGCAAAGAATGGTATGAATTCTTACGCAATTTAAGACAGTTTGCAAAACGCAATTTATTAACATTTGACACACGCGATATTAACAAATCCAATTTAAAACTACAAGACGTTAAACAGCAGGCCAAGGTTGATGACGTAGCCACCACAGATGATATGCCTGTAACAGAAAGTCGATTGTACGGTACACCGGGACGTCCATACAACAGTTTTGCTGACAAAGGCGCAACTAAGATACTAATCCGTCACGAAGACAAAGTAAACGATGAAATCCGCGGAAGCCGCGCAAGACGTATCCAAGAAATTTTCTTAGAAACAGAACGCGGCGAACGCTTCCTACTATCACACAAAAATCTACACGGTGCGTATGCAATGGCCGAACACCTGAATGCCGGCGGCACAATGCATGACGAACGTGCAAAACACATCGATAGTTTAATTGCTGAAATGTCGGCCATGCGCCACTTTGTTCGTAGCACTAAACATCGTCAATTTGAAGATGCCGAAACAGCCGACATGACTCGTAGTGCTGTACATCATTACGATCAAATCAAACGTAAACTGCGTATAATGCGCGGTGCTCGTGGATACAAGAGTTATTTTGAAACACTAGAGCCAGAATCTCAACAGCACGATCAAATTGATATAGACGCCATGCGCGAACGTTTTGTTAAAAAAGTATACGATGATCGTTTTACTGAAGCATTACCTATTGTGTACAAAGCACATAAAAAATACAAAGCAGAATCGTTTGGACAATTGGGCGATGAGTTGGCTGAATGGGCTGACGAAGTGACTGAAAGTACCTGGGCCGCACCAGATACGGTCGACAAGGAAATTGCACTACAACAGCTACTAAAATCTCCAATTACTGCCAGCACAGCACAAGATCGTTTGGAACCGTTAATTGGCAGCGACGCACTCGACGATGAGCTAGCCAAGTTTGCAGATCAGCCCGATTACGACATACGCGGTGTAGTTAAAAAATGGTTAGCAGACAACATGCCTGAACTGGCTGGCAAACTAACATACGGTAACAACAACAGTGACAATGCCGCTACCAATTGGGTAGCCGCAACCAGTCCTCAATCGGCACACCCAACTGATACCTATGG